>VOFC01006653.1_pt1 | contig 66227 bp, 98 predicted proteins | sample 5384161 | NCBI WGS metagenome assembly VOFC01 (sample SAMN12384722, study PRJNA508395) | human gut metagenome | isolation source: healthy gut B | host: Homo sapiens
AGAATTTGCAGATATACAATACGCGCAGATTAAAAGTATAATTATACACAATGGTTTAATGAGGAACAATACAACGGAAAATACTTTTCGGGAATCAGAACGTAAAGAATTTATTTCGTTGTAGATGGTATTATAGCACAACACTCCGAGGGGCTTCCGTTGATGATAAGTATTCTGAAGATGCGAAAGAACAGCATGATGAATACCACGAAATAAACCGAATAGTTGCCTCTGTCTACTTATTTGTCCTTATTACAATGATTGACAGTATGGTTGCCGGAGAAAATACTTCATTCTTGCTGACCGTGACTATGACCGAAGATTTATGCGTGAAAGTTGTTTATGTCCTCAATGAGGGCTTAAAAAACTCTATGGCTTTAATGATAAATCTCACAAGAATTCAGAATGGAACAGACTTCTACCCATAATGAAGTACTTTCCGGAAGTAATTAACCGTCAATATCAGGATTTCGAAAAACATATCTCCTCGAAAAACAATCCATTGGAGAATTCATGGTATAAATCACGACATCTTGACATTGAGAAATTATATTGAAAGTTGAAAAAGCAATGATGGATTCCATGAAATTTTTTAATGCATTGATGGCTGTGAGCAATTTCCTAGGAAATGTTCATACTTGTATTTTTAACTTCCTTGTTGGAAAATATCGTAGAGGTGAATTGTCCGAATAATACTCATTGTCTTTTTTAAACATAACATCAACATATCATTTTTTGAATGACTTGACCTTTTGACAACTTATAATGTTAACTCGCTATCATTTAAGTATTTTTCAGAGGTTCTGCAGTATAAATAAGATAATATTATGGATACAGAAGTATATAAAAGAGTCAGGAATTCTACAGACGGAAGGAATGCAGAAGATTATGGTATCAACGGATTTCTATTTTCTCAGAAAGCCAGAGATGCTTTTTATAAATTCATGGAGTATGATAATAGGCGGCTGATAGAAGAGATTATTGATTGGACTTACAATAAACAGCGTTATTCCGACCGAAATGATGTACAGGAGCTATTAGGATTGATAGACAATTTAGTTGCCTATTGTGATGTACATGCTTTTAACAAGGCGAAACTTAACGAATATGAGGACAAAAGGGTATTGGCAAGATTCTAATATCCGGCAGAATGCATGGATAAAGCAATTGTTGCTGTACAAATTAGACAGAAACAAATGCACACCAGCAATACATAACACTGTCAATTATATCCTTAAGCCTGAAACTAACATAAATATACTGAGTGAAGAGCACCGTTTTATTATATCTCACCACTGTTGAAGAAAGGATTATGTACATGATCACTTTTGTGAGCGATATATGTGATTTTTTAAGGAACTAGATATACAGGTCAGTAAATCCGCTCAATAAGACGCATCTTTATTCCAGACTGATTTATAACTTAGCTGATATTTGGTGTGATATTGTCAAAGGGACTAGTTGCCGTGACAGGACCGAATGGAAAATCAGTTGGAAACAGATTTTAAGAATGGTGCGAAATACAGCGTAACTTGGTGGCATGAATTACCTCAGCCAAAAATAAAATTTTACCGCGTTTAAGAAAAACAATCGAGAATGATGGCTATTTTGATTTTTTATTATGTAGAAAACAATGAGGCTGTATACAAGGCTACCGTTAATGACTTTGTTGAGGCTTCGGATTATTCGCTGAAGATGGAAGAATGGAAAAAAAGATCCTATATGGTTCAGTGAATCGTTGGACGAATATGTAGATGACAATAAAAGCGCTAAAATACTTTTTTTCTGTCATCACGTTTTGAACGCCTTCAGACCCCGATACCGATTGAACTTTTCAAAATTTATAAGGATAAGGGGTTACCAGTCAGAGCACATTTAGGAGCATTCTCAGATATAGAACAAATAGAAATTAATATCATGGCAGACAGATTAGAATTATTAAAGCAAATTCTCCTGCAGAAGAAACAGATAATTCTTCAGGGGGCACCGGGTACAGGTAAGACATACAATACGGCGGCTTTTGGCTTTGTCCATACTTGGCATACAGTTCAATCCGAATGATCATAATGAAATCATGAAATTGTATGATGAGCAAAGAAAAAATAATTGTATATTTTTTACAACCTTTCACCAATCGATGGGATATGAGGATTTTGTAGAAGGACTAAAGCCTGAAGTCGCAGAGAACGGTAAAGATGTACTTTATAGGGTCGAAGATGGAATATTTAAGAAAATCTGTAGTCAGAAGGAAAAAACCAAATTTTGAACAACAGTACCAGCTGTTACAGAATTTATTGAAAAAAGGCGAATTAAGATTTGAGACAAAAACAGATCATTCACCTTTTACGGTAATACTCAACTCAAGTGGTAATCTGTCTATAAGTTCAGGCAAATATTTGGAAAATGGTAGTTCTGCGACCAGTATTACTAAAGAGAAATTAGAAAAAAGAGAGCCTGGTGACAAAAATTCCTGCTATATAGAGGTGATACGTGATTACATGAACAAGGAGCTGCAGGTCTCAAAACCTTGTGTACTTATTATTGACGAAATAAATAGAGGAAATATCTCCAAGATATTCGGTGAACTTATTACATTGCTAGAAGCAGAACAAAAGACAGAATGGAGAACATCCTGTTTCTGTGATACTTCCATACTCAAAAGAAAGAGTTTTCTGTTCCTTCGAACATCTATATTATAGGCACAATGAATACTACTGGACAGAAGTACGGACGTATTGATTATGCAGTGAGAAGACGTTTCGCCTTTTATACACTTGAGGCTGATACTGAAGCTATTGTCTCTCACTACAAAGAGAAGGTGGAACTTGGTGAAAAGGCAAATCAGCTTTTCAATGCCGTTAAGGAATTTATCAGCGATAATAAGACTGAGGATCTGGAAATGGATGAATTGATGGTCGGCCATAGTTACTTTTATGGCTTCCTCTGCCGAGGAACTCAGACTGAAGCTGGATTATGAGATTATTCCTTTGATTAAAGAGTATGAAAAAGACGGGCTGTTACAGCCTTCTGATGAACTTAAAGATAAGATAAACGAATGGGAAAGTCTGCTGGATTGACATATAGAACCATTTTTCTGGAGGAGCATGGGAAACTATGTAACGAAGATATCCAATGTATCCTTGACAAGGGTATCTGTTTTCGTGAAACAGGGATAATGGAAAAGCCTGTGTATCTCGGGATAGGGCCTGATATGAAAGCCAGTTATTTTATTGGAGCCGATTGGCTTGATGAAAAGGAAGGATTGTCTGTGGTAGTGCATCCTAAAAAAGAAATGGAGAATGTAGATTATTTTAAGATGTTCATGGCCTGTCTAGAAAACGAACTGAGTTCTGACTATTTTTCCCTGATTTATGGCATTGAGTGTGAAAAAAAATATATAAATTGTGCAAGACTACAGGATCAGATTACTCCTCTCTTGCTTATCCATTACTTGACTGTTCTTAAAAGATTAACGAAGCGCGGTCTCAGAAAGGATTATGTATTACAAGAGGAGAATCTTCAGTGTAAGGCGAAGGGACGTGTTTTAACCGGCGAAAACTTGCGTATAAACGTAATTAGCCGTCGGTTGGACAGATGTTACTGTAGTTTTCATGAATATACCGTCGATAGTCAGGAAAACAGGTTGCTTAAGAAAGCTTTGCTTTTCACTGCCCGGTTCATTAGGAAGTTTGGTTCGCATGATTCTTTTGCGAGGCTTTCGGCTCTAACGAACTCCCTTTTGGCACAGTTTGAAAATGTAGGTGATGAGATTGAAATATACCAAATCAGGCGTGTAGCCGCTAATGGACTGTTTAAAGATTACAATGAGGCAGTCATTCTGGCAAAAAAGATTCTCAGGAGATTCGGGTACTCTATTGAGAAAGTTAATAGGACTGAGGGTGGTACTCCTGTATTCTGGATTGATATGTCACGCCTTTATGAGGTATATGTCTATAGTCTTTTGAACAGGGCTTACGGCAAACAGATTTTATTTCAGGTCAAAGGATATCACCAGTGTTCTGCCGATTTTATCAAACTCGACGAAAACTTGATTATTGACACCAAGTACAAACCAAGATACGAAAATGGCAACAAGGGTATTATTGATGATATTAGGCAAGTCAGTGCTTATGCAAGAGATGAGAAGATCATAAGCCATTTGAGTGATGCCAAGCCTTACATGGGAGAATATCCCTGCCTGATAATTTATCCGAGAAACAAGCCTCTGATGATTTGGAAGTTACGCGATTTAATCATGAAGAAAGCTTGTTGCAGAAGGCACGGAAAATTAATGGATTTAGAAATTTTTACAAGTTGGGGGGTAAGGTTGCCTGTCAAAATATAAGGTCAGGGTAAACTTCTTAATGATTGTTTCCTATGGTAGTGTAAAATAAACTGTGTCACGTATTATTTTCCATTAGAAAACTCATCGGCCTGGGAACGATTAACGTTCGTCGAGATGGGTGATTCCGTCCCGATGAGCGTAAAATTACAATAATTTAAATCGTTCTCCAAACTTTATGGCCAGTTGCTGTGAGATTGTAGCCCAATTAGCCAGTGGCATAGTCCACTTCTTCCGTATATTAACGTGAGTTCGATATAAGATCAAATTATAATCTACTAGTAATAGGAACATAGCGATAAAAGTATTAAATTTATAGTGCTGAATTATAAGATTTAAACGATTACCGCTATGTTTCCAGAGTCTAAAGTTACAGAGATTTATTGTATGGCCGATGATTTTTGCAAGGAATTTTCGTTGCAACAGGAAAAATATATGATAGAAGACAAGAAACAGAACCATCGCAACAAGCCCAACCGCATGGGTGATGCTGAGATTATGGTTATTCTTATCCTGTTCCACTCCGGTGGTTTCCGCTACTTTAAGCATTACTATAAGGAATATGTATGCAAACACCTGAAACACCTTTTCCCACGTTTGGTATCCTATAACCGTTTCGTGGAACTGGAAAAGGAAGTACTGCTTCCCTTGACTATTTTCATTAAGAAAGTCCTGTTGGGAGCCTGTACAGGTATCAGTTTTATTGACTCCACTCCCTTGCGTGTATGCCGTAACCAAAGAATCCTTATTCATAAGACATTTGAGGGACTTGCCGAGCGTGGAAAATGTTCAATGGGCTGGTCCTTCGGATTCAAGTTGCATCTGATAATCAATGACAAGGGTGAGATTCTCAATTTTATGTTCACGCCTGGAAACGTGGATGACCGGGAACCATTGAAACAGGGTAAGTTTCTGGAAAACATCAAAGGAAAACTATGTGCAGACAAGGGATATATTGGCCAGGCTCTGTTTGAGAACCTTTTCCTTAATGGCATACAACTTGTCACTAAAGTTAAAAACAATATGAAGAACTCACTGATGAGCATCTCCGACAAGATCCTGCTCAGAAAAAGAGCCTTGATTGAAACGGTCAATGACGAGCTGAAGAATATTGTACAGATCGAACATTCCAGACATCGTTCCTTTAACAACTTCATTGCAAATTCCTTGTCGGCTATTGCGGCATATTGCTTTTTTGAGAAGAAGCCCGCCATTGACGTAAAGTTTGTCAATGACGGACAACTGTCTATCTTCTAATTCTATTTCGAACTCACGTTATATTACGGTATGCAAGATAAACCAGTTTCTCAAAGGCTGTATCAATGGGAACACACCCTTGTTTTTTGTCACTTTACGGATCTTACGGTGGTCCCCTTATATATAAGCTTACCTTCTTCTTTAAGATGTGCCTCTCACCCTCTAGAACTGCATTCAGGATACTTTCCAATAAAGGAGCAAAAGCACCGTCTTTACCTAACAAAGGCTAACCTGCTTTTAACTGTTCATAGCCTTGTTCTTGATACACTCAAAATTAAATTCTTCTTTCAAAAAAAACTGTGTTAGCAAAGTTAATATTTTATTCTTTGCTGACACAGTTTAATTTACATCTTCCGACGACACAGTTTAGTTTACACTACCTTATCACTTTAATAGATAAACAATCTTTTTCCTTCAGTATTTTTCTTTATTTGCAATTTCCTTCTGTTATTAACTTTTGCAAAATTTCCCTGCTTTTTAGCATATTCATATCTTTTATGCCCCAAAATTCCATAGATGAAATAGTCTTTACTAACATACTTATCACCATATTCATTGGACCATTTGATACATGTTGAAAGCTCGTCAAGAAAAATATCTTCCGTGAGTTCCTTAAAATAACCTCTCTTCTGCACTACATTGCTTCCTTCAACCGTAGCAATATCCAAAGGCTCATGCTCATTCATCATGTCATTATCTACCTCATCATCATCTGAGTCTATATCAATGACAGAGTATGGCTGCGAAGTCAATGGTAACGAATTGGCATCTACAAGATAATATACATGTCCAGTTAAATAAAAGCAGTTACAGATATAGTGATCAAACGGTTCTGACTTGTCAGTAGCGTTATCACCTTTTTTACATCAGATGTTAAAAAAAATAACATCCTTCTTGAGTGTATTGATTTGTTTAAGCATTTCATGATAATGCAGGAAATCACCCTCTCTTTGTTTATGCTCATCCTTTTTTGATAAGTCTCCTAATCCAGGAAAGGTGTACATTTGCATGTCTATGTTATCAGGTCTTAATTTCATTTCCTCTCGCTCATTTACACATGACTGATATAAGTCATACATAAACTGTTTTTCAGTTAAAGAAATATTCCCGCAGAACTGACAAAGAGCAACTGCATTCACAATATCATCATCATTTAAGATATTATTCTTCTGTTCAGATTCAAGCTGATTATGGAAATTAATTAAGTGGGCATTAACATCCTTATATAAAGCAGAACACGGCAATTCTGTTGCTAATTTCCATTCCTTGATTCTACTAATTACATTCTCTATATTGTCTAAATAATTATTGAAATCATTTTGTACAATAGGTCGCTTTTTGAGATTTTCCAACTTTACTAGTAGTTCTTCGCAATGCTTTGTGATATCACTCGCTTTTTTTATAGATCCTAATTCTTTTGATATTGTCTGCAAAGAAGTACTATAGTTTTTTATGAAATTTAGTCGTTTACGTTGATACTCTTCGTCTATTTGGTCTGTTATGTAAATACGGTCCTTATTCGATTGTATAAAATTTACAAAAAGAGTGCGTTGAGATTTAGGCATACTGTAAGCGTTCAGAAGAAAGTTTGTATCAATAAAAATTGGTACCCTGCTCGTCTGAACCCACCAATTTTCAATTGCATTCTTATGGCTATCATAATATTGCCGAGCATTTTTCTTTGTTCCAATATTTCCGCTTTTAAAAGAAAAGCAGAAGTTTTCTCCTATTGTTACTTTTTTATTCTTACTCATTTCTATAGAAAGCTTTAATTGAAATATTAGGAACATTCACGTTACTCCAAGCAGAGCCTCGATCCAATTTGCAAACATAAATTTGAGCATTATCAGTTAGCACTTGTTTCAAAGCATCTCTAATCTCAGATGAACGAGATTCAGTATTAACCAAAATAGTATTATCAAACAAGAGAATATAATCTCCAATTTTTTCAATAACCTGTTTTACAATAGTTGTATTTTGTTCCCAAGATACCACTACTATATATGTATTTATTTCCATTTTATTTATTCAATAGTTCGTTAAACTTTCAATTACATAAAAACAGATCAAGCCTTCGAGATTCATTATATTAAATTAGGGTGTTCTCATATTTAATATTGATGATGAATAAAAATGAACTTGTCTACTATATTGCGATAATAAATACCGCATGGTTTAATTTGATGGTAAAGATAAACAATTGGCGTGAAATAATACGCTTCAAATGTTATTTTAAGAAAATCAAACAATACAAGCAGGTTATTATTGTATCACACGATACTAATTTAGTGATTAACGTAAGTTCTGAGCAGGTAATAATTGCTCGAAATAATGATGGCGTTTAGAGTTATTTGTCAGGTGCATTAGAGAATCCCAATATAAATAGAGGTGTATGCGAAATATTAGAAGGTGATATAAATGTTTTTGAAAAGCGAGAATAGAAATATGGTATTAGCCAATGATGCAATATTAATTTTCTTTAGTCTTGATGACTGTCATGCTTATCGGGCTATAAATCTTATGTAAACATGTATTTCGAGATGGCAATTGCAAGTAATAATTTGCATAACTGAATATGCGTTTGCACTTACACTTTTGCATAATGGCCCGTAGTTTGCTTCATATCGGCTTTTCTCTAAAAAAATTGCTGTTTCTCAAGAAAATACGTAATTTTGCGTCGTCAATTGAATAAAAATATAAAGTTTACAATGCTGCAAAGAAGAATGAACAACTGGAACATCGTATCAGATCAAGGCATAAAATGCCTTGAGAGAATGTCGTATATCCATATTTCGGGCATTGAAGCATTCTATACTTTTGGAGACATTTTTCGACGAACGTTTGATAAACCATCGGGGATACGATGATGCTGGTATCCCGCTGAAACGATAAATGAAAACCGTCGGAGAGTCTTTACCAAACTTTTCGACGGTTTTTTATTATGTGCCTTGTGGTGACGTTCGCACGATACGCCCTTCTCCGTCAATTCCGTCCACGGGCAAAATTGTAACGTATTATTAACCGCGCAGTGATGCGCATGAATGAAAAGACTATGAATTATAAATTTGACGGAAGCAGGGTGTTCTTTACATCCGACACCCACTTCAACCACACCAATATCATCAGGTTCTGCAACAGGCCTTTCAAGGATGTATCGCACATGAATGAAACGATGATTTCCAACTGGAACCGCGTGGTCGGCCCGGAGGATATTGTGTTTCACTTGGGCGATTTCTGTCTGGGAGGTTCTGCCGAATGGATAAATGTACTGAACAGGCTGAACGGGAGAATATACCTTATTTCCGGCAACCACGACATCAAGAACCTGAGGCAGAATTACACGAAATATTTCGAGCATATAGCAATGCAGATGTATATCGAGGTCGATAAACAGAAGATTTATCTGAATCATTGTCCGTTCCTTTGCTATGGCGGCTCATACAATGGCACTTGGCAGCTTTTTCGGACACGTGCATACCAGTAGAAACAATACTGGAAAAGATGCACCTCGACTGAGTATGCTTCTTCCTACGCAATATGATGTCGGAGTGGACAACAACGATTTCACTCGGTCTCTTTTGCACAGGTAAAGGCAATCATCGGGAAACAGATTGAACAATCAAGGAAAGGAGAACAATAAGATGAGAATACAATACATGAGTGATCTGCACATAGAATTTCCGGAGAATAGCATGTTTCTGAAACAAAATGAGATACCAGTAACTGGTGAGGTATTGGTATTAGCTGGTGATATATTCTATTTGAAGGATAAGATTACCCCACGGGCAAAGTTTTGGAAATGGGCATCTGAGAACTATAGGCAAGTCTTGATTGTTCCAGGTAACCATGAGTATTATAATTATTCGGATGTAATGGGCGTGGCTTACAATGGAAATGGATGCTACGTAAAAACGTGGATATTATCAAAAATCAGGTCGTAAGTATAGACGATACCGATTTTATTTTAAGTACGCTATGGTCGCGAATCAGTCCGAGCGATGAGTATTTCGTGTGGAAAAGGCATGAACGATTTCCGGCAGATAAAATATAATGGGAAATTACTCCAGACAGAAGAGTATAATGAGATGCACGAAGTTTGTATCAGTTTTATCCGGAAAAGTATCATGGAAAGTAAGGCAAGACATATCATTGTTGTAACACATCATTTGCCTACCTTTCAGGTTGTGGCAGACCTTATCATAAAGGTTCTGTACTGAATAGTGCCTTTGCAAGTGAATATGGAAATTTGATCTGTGATAACCAGATTGATGCATGGATATATGGACATTCACATACAAATATTGACTCAGAGATTGGTGGTACTAAATTACTGTCCAATCAGATGGGATATATTTTTTCAAAACGAGCATTTAGAGAATGGATTTGATCCTGGTAAATATATTGAAATAGGATGAAAAATTTAACTACTAATCCATTCTTAAACTGTTTTCAGTAAAAGTCAGGCTTTATATTTCATACTTTGATGCATGAAATATAAAGCCTATTTTGTAAAAAGTATATTAAAGCTAAATGAGTAGGAGGGGTATATAAAGCTATTAGTAAACCTCTTTTATAAGATTAGTTCTAAAAGTATAATAAGTAGTCGTTATAGAAATGTAAACTTGGTAATAGCCATGCTTTAAATGGTTTACACTTTCGGTTTACAGCAGAAAATCAAGATGCTAATCTATATATCTGATTAACAGACGTATACAAAATGCTTTTATTTTCTTTATCTGTTTGGCATGTTATTCTCACTATTATGAGTATATACTCTTAGAGTGCGCACGAAAAAGAGTATCGATTTATTCACTTAATAACATTGTAATTATGTCATACATAGATAATGAGATACTCGAAAGACTTATAGGAACAATGGTAGAGGGATTTGCCCGCATTGAAAAGAAAACTGGACCAGATGAACCGTCTGAAAGAATGTATGAACGGGGATAAACTGCTTGATAATGTGGATCTGGCAGAACTCCTTGGTGTGTCACAAAGAACTTTGGCACGTTATAGGCAAGAGGGCAAGATTAAATATTACCGGTGGAAAAGAACGGGAAATCATTCTATCTCGCCTCAGAGATACAGAGTTTCCTGCTCCAACGTGGTAAGAACGTAGTAAATAATAAGTAGCCAAATAGAATAAGTGACCGTATTCTGATGGAAAGATGATACGGTCACTTCCGTCACTATACCGGAATTGCGGTCATTTTCAGTGTATCCAGATTGACATAGACACCGCGATACAGTGTCTTTCCTTCCTTGAACATTTTTCCAGAGCAGATCACATCCGATATGTGCCAGTGTGGAGTTAATGAACAAATCCTGTTTTTCCAGGGCTTCCGCCAGTGAACAGCCTACCTGATTCATTTTTCCTTGATTTTTGCATAGTCCACTTCCTCGGTGATGACATTCATCCTGGGCATGGGAAGGTATTCCTGTGAAGAAGGTTGGAGAACTTTTCACGTACCGTCCCGATGATGACCTGTCCTTTTGTTTGGCTGTTCCCGAAATCCATCCAGTATATGGGTGCCGAATGGTCACTGAAGTTTTTTTGCGGACTTTCTTCAGAACTTCCAAAGCGTAAGACGTGAGCGTATATTGTCCGTACAGGTTATGATGATATTGGCTGTACTATTGTCAGAAAAGTTCCTGGTGGGGGGAAGCATTGCGGTTCGGCAGTCCATGCGTATCCGAAGAAACGGTTGATGCGTGTGACAAGTGATACGGCCTTGTTCAGTCCCAGTTCCGTCTCACTGAAAAAGCTGACGTCCTATATTGGCCCGGCTTACTGTGTCGGGATCGAATACGGTGACATGCAGTCCGGGATGGCCTAATGCCTGAAGTGCCATGCTCATGCGTGCAAGATTGGTTATCACTTGTGAGCCGGTACCTCCTGCCCGATGACGAAATACCGTTACCGGATGCCGGGGATCGAGCAGGTAGCGGTCGGTAAAAAATGTATCTTTTTCATGGAAGTATGTCTTTAAGTTTTTTTATTCATGGGCTTGAGTTCGTTCATGTCGAACGGATTGTTTCTTATGTTCTCGGTAACGATGACAAGATTTGAAACGGTAGGATTCACATTTCCTCCCAGATGGGAGAATTCAGTCAGCCAGAACCGTTTTTCCCAGTATTCCAGCAGGGAAAGGAAAGTCGGGTTCTGTGGCTTTTCCAAAGAACTGCTGCCAAGGCATACACTTTGATCCGGTCACGTTGAAGAACGGGGCACGGAACAAAGGGAGTCGTCTCCACCGGACGTTTTCCCTTGAAGGCGAATACGTCCATGCTTCCGTTTTTTTACATGGTAGACAATTCCCGGTAGATTGAATGTGCCGTCCTGTATATTGAGATCCTTGTGAAAGAACATCTGTCTCTTTCCGGGCGGATTGTACCATATATATTCTTCCTGTCCTTTTCTTGGATTGCAGGCCAGCATGTTTTCGGGGACTCTGCCTGCCGGTATCCTGCCTCATTTCCTCCGTATAGGATTCCAGCAGGGTATTCATGAATTCGTATGTGACGGGGATACCTGCCCCCATCTGTCCGCTTTTTCCCGATGGGACGCAATTCTATGAAGTACCTGGTGTCAGAATTTCTTCTGTCTTCATATTTGTAGGCTATGATAGCAGCTTTAAGCACCATCATTTTCTGTATGTTTTGGGTCAGTTCATTCATGATGTTTATAAATTATAGGTAACATGTTCTACAAATTTTCAAACCATTTTGAGAACCGTTCCGGATAATTCTCTGGTCTGAACAGTTTTTCAGTTTCCGGTGTGATGAAGGTAAATGATACGGGAGTCTGGTTATATGTTTCCTGACAGTCAGTACTGAAACAGCTTTCCATGTCTTTGGTAACCGTATCCGTAATGGAATAGGTAAGCAGAATCTGATATTCGAGCGGTGGCGGTTCAAAAATCCCTTTCCTTTTCACTTGCATAATCATAGTCATAATTCAAGATATGAGGACTATCCTTTGCAATCAGGGACATCCCTTCAGTAATCAGTTCCAAAAGTCTTTTTTTCCTTATTGCTGGAAGGATTACAGTTTCGATATGTTCTTCCAGATTCCGGCAAAAAGCCTTGGAGTACATCCGGCACAGTTTTCTATGGATTCTCCCTTTTCCGTATGACTTGAAGAGCTTGTCCTTTCTGTAAAGGTCCTTTTTTCTCTTCCTCATCAAGCTGTTCAAAGTCCACACACTCAATACAAACTTCAGACATATCGTAATATGGGTACTGGTTATATCCAACATCCTGTGATACTTGATGAACCGTCTGATGAACTCCAATGTAATCTTTTTAATTTCACCTTTCAGTCTTTCCGTAAAATCTATCGGTATCAGGAACAGGGTGTAATCAGGCCATTCATGGAAATGATAGATACAGAACTGGAGCCTTTCACCGACAAGTTCCAGATTTACATGATGAGATACTATGGAATCCAGCGCATTATATAGCAGGCATATTTTTTTCTCTTATGGAAGTCCTGCCTGTAGGATGGTATGGCAGCTCCACATCCAGGAGCTGCGCATACTTCATGGCTGAACGGTACAGGAAATCAAGATTCTCTTTGGTGGTGACATTTACCGTTACATCCCTGTCATTCTCCATATACAGGTCGGGAGCGATGGAAGGTATTCTCGTGTTCAGAAACCATGAGGCTTTCTGCGGAGGGAGTCTTCTTTTCTTTTCTGTTCCTGATGCCCCGGCTTATGTCCGTATTTTCGAGTTCGATATGATGAGTCTGGCTAAATTTTCCAAAGCCCGTTCCGTAAGTTGTGTACATGGTTTCTTGTCTTTACGTTGTCCTTTTTCATGTCCTTACCCTTTCACTCCGATGGTTGTCTTGAATTCATATACCGCCCGGTCGTCCTCGATTTCGGGTGGTCCGTGTACGGTCGCGGTGGTCAGTTCGATAGTTCATGGAATAGAAGTCCATCACTTCAGCCGGAGACATGTTTACGTTCGGATCGTCCAATACGATTTCCTGACTGTTCTTCTTCATTTTGAAGAGTCTTTTTCATTCCTTTAATTTCCAGTGCCATATTGTTTATAGTTTATTGGTTTTACAAATCATTTATTTTATATATCAGCAGTATATCATTTCTACCCTGTGCCTCGTCCTTCATTCGGTACTCGGCCGGAAAATCCAGATATTCCGCATACGGTCCTCTCTTAGAAGCTCCCTGTCATTTTCGTCTTCCGGATCGAAGCAGAATGTATCATGGGCTGCCGGTGCAGTCTGGTATTCCCGTCCGTTTCCGTTCTGTACTTGTACCGTTCCGTTCGGTATATGTCCGTTTGTCGGTTGCCGTACCTGCTGCTGCGGATAGGGCTGCATTGTAGCTCCTTGTGGCATACCTGTTCCTTGCATCACGGGGCGGTTTGGAGTAGGTTGATAAATGCTCCGTTCGTTCCATATACCGGTTGAGGCATTTCCTGTGGAATCTGTTGTGGAGCAGGCTGCATGACAGGTTTAGGATTTATAGTATGGGTTTGTTGCTCCGGGAATATGCTTGTTTGCATACCGGGCTGTGGCTGACCGTTCATGCTGCCTTGTGGTTGGGGAATTACCGGCGCCGGTTCCTCTGTCATACCGAACAGACTTCCTTCGCTGGCCTGTTTCTGTACTTTCTGCATCTTTTCGTCAATCTCCTTCTGTTTTTCTGAAGAAGCCAGCACCCGTGCCTGTTTTCAGCCATGTCATTGCTTCGAGAACCTTTTTGCGGTAGTTGCATCATCAGCCTTCTTGAGGAGCTTTTCCATCTTTTCACGTTTTTCCCTGGCTTCCTTTGATTCAGCCGATACTGTTGGAGTTTTGGATGATTTGGCCTGTGATGTAGCCTTTTCTGCCTGTTTCTCGAAATTTTCCGCATTGACAAGCAGTCCCTGTACCTTCTGTATCGGTTGTAGTATCGTCTGCAGGAAGCCCATATCCAGTTCTGCTGGTGTTCCGTTTACGACCAGTACACTTATGTTTTTGCCGCGTATCCTCTTTCAGGCTGTTCCGTCTCGGCATGACAGCCACACTCAGGCTGTTATCCACTTTACGGATATTGATATTCAGATCCGTACCTGCTGTAATCATCTGATAAATTGATTGAAAAACATAATTAAAAAATTTTATGGTTATACATAAGTTTCCTTGAAGAATTCTTTTCAGGACATTTCTCTGTCAGGATTGCTGGAAATATCACGCAGAGATTCCAGATAGTAGCCGATGTTTTTAGGCTCATCAACTGTATTGGGCAGACGTCTTTTGACCGGTTTGATATGTTCTGCTCTGTCAGGCCATACAGCCGGCATGACAGGAGCTTGTGAAGTTATAGCAACTGTTTCCATATATGTATATTTATATTGGGGTTATGCGACAAATAATCCTACAATGAACAGAAGAATAAGAATCTTGAAAATCATGACCAGTATCCTGAACAGGAAACCGATGAACCCTCCTGCAAGCAACAGCAGCGTAATCATCCCGGTGGGGGACAATCCCTTTGCTTGTCAGCAGACATATTCCGGTAATCAGGAATATCGCTGTTGCATGTCTGCCGATCTTTCTGATAATCTGTAGTTTCATAATCCTTAATTTTATGAATGAATAATCCCATCGGGATGTGTTTTCCCGATTTTATAGGCCTCCGGCCTCTTGGATTGCCTTTTTGCGCAAGGCCTGGCAGGAAAAAATACCGGAGCGTAGCGAGGATGATTTTTTCCTGACCAGCCAAGCCCTTTCAGGGCAGCCTTGCGGCAAAAAGGCAGGCAATCCAAGACCTTTGCCGCTTAAAAGCGGAAAAACAGATTTTTTCTGTACGGATACAAAAAAATGCAGACCTTTCGGCCTGCATTCTTATAGTTATATTGATATAGGATGTTATTCTTCTTTTGTGGAATAGGTGTTGAAAATGTCATCAGTCATTTCCTTGGCGAGAGTCCTGATCCTGTTCAGGAAGTCCTGTCTGGTTATCATTCCACTTTCAAGTCTGGTCAGCTGTTTTTCCCAGTCTGCGGTGAGTGAAGTATCCGCAATTTTCTTTCCACGGATGGTTTCGTAGGTGAACATGCCTTTCGGAGTCGGAATGATATATCTCCCTGAATAACGGATATACTTACGGTTAACCAGTGTGCGGATGATATTGGTACGTGAGGATACCGTACCCAATCCTTTCTGTTCCATGTATTCCACCAGTTCTGCATCCGTGAACGGATTTACCGGCAGCTGTTTCTTGTGTATCAGGTTACATCCGCATACATTCAGGGTATCACCTTTCTCCACTTCGGGGAGTTCTTTGACGGAATATCCCGATGTCGGAATCATGTCGGAACGCTTAAACACATCATGCCAGCCGGCTTCAATGATTCTTGTTTGTTCAGCCTTGAAATGTTGTGCCGCACAAACCGCTTCAACATTTGTCGTTTCTATGCGGCATGGAGCCATGAATGTTTCAAGCATCCTTCCGGCTGCAAGTCTGTAAACCTGCATTTCCTTTTCGGACAGATTTCCGGGACGGATACCTGTAATGATGATGGCATGATGTACATTGGCTTTTTCTGCGCTTATTACGTGGCGGGACAAATTGATATGTCAATACCTCCAGTTCCTTTAGCTGCAGGGAACAGCTCCCATGAAAGCAGACGCGCCATGATTGGTGGAAGCGAGTCAAACACATCCTCCGTCAGATAACGGCTGGAAGTCCGCGGATAGGAAATCAGTTTCTTTTTCATAAAGAGACTGGGCGATGTCGTACACCTCTGATGCGGTAAAACCATAGCGGATGTTCGCTTCCTTTTTGAAGTTGTGTCAGGTCAAGCAGGTCCGGTGGAAGTATTTCCTTAACGCTGTGACGGATACCTGTAATCTGTGCTTGATGTGCCAGCTTGCAGTCCTGGAAAACATTGTTGCGGATTCTTTGTCGGGAAGATCCTGTGTGCGGCGTATCTTGAAGAGGATGCCGTCCTTTTGCAGGCTGATGTAGATGGGCCAGCTGTCCGATGAAATATGGTTTTCCCTTTCACGGTAGCGTTCTGCTGATGGCAGCCAGTACCGGTGTCTGCACCCGTCCAAGGGAATTGTTGCCGAGGCCCGTCGCCTTGCACATGGCATAGCTGGCGTTGATTCCGAGAATCCAGTCCGCCTTGTTGCGGCTGTCGGCAGCAAGGAACAGGCTGTCGTAGCAACTGTCCGGCTTCAGGTTTTCCATGCCTTTACGCACAGACTCGTCGGTAAGAGAAGAAATCCACAGACGGAAGCAAGGCTGTGTACAGTTCAGGTATTGATAGACATATCGGAATGTCATTTCCCCGTCACGGCTGGCATCGGTAGCCGCAATGATGGTGTCACATGCCTGAAACACCCTCTCGATTACTTTAAGCTGGAGTACGGCATCAATCTCCGGTATCCATCCGTTCTCGGTGCGTGTATGCCGTACCATCAGTTCAAATTTGGATGGGATGAAAGGAAAATCGTTTCGTTCCAGCTTCTGGGTTCCGTAGTCCTTCGGCATGGCTAGTGATAGCATGTTCCCGAAAGTCCACGTAACCATGTAGCCGTTTCCTTCCACATATCCGTTTCTTACTTTGGTCGCACCGATGATTCTTCCGATTTCTTTTCCTACACTTGGTTTGTCTGTTAATATGGCAATCATGATAAATTCTGTTTTTATATCTTTCCATACGGTAAGTCCGTATGGAAAGAGAGGTGATACATTATGGATTCTTATTCGTTTGAGGGACTGATACCGTTTATGCTGATGACCGGATTTCCATTCTCGTCTTCAATCAGACTGAGTGTGGCGTCCATGGTCAGTGAAAATACAGGTGTCTTGATTTTAATGGACATGACATTGGTTTCCTCTCCCTGAAGGAGCAGGTCCAGGTTTCCGTCCTTTTCAATTTGCGCTCTGCCGATGCCTACCGATTCCAGTTTTACCCAGTCGATTTGTTCAGCCTTGTAGATATGATGATTGGTCTTGTTCATTTTCTTTTCTTTTTTAGTAGTTGATGATTTGATTGATTTGAATCCCGTTCAGGTCAGACAGCCTGTTTTGCACCTTTTTTCTGCTCCTGTTGCTGGGTATTGTCGGTCTGTGAAGCACGCTGTGAAGTATTGCGGCGTACATCCGGATTTTCCTGGAAATATTGCAGCTGTCCGGTGTTTGCGTTTACTTTCAGATAGGAATCGAACGGTTTGCCGTTGGGGACCTTTCATACCCGTTACGAGGATAGCCTTTCCGTCCTGAAGGTTTGCTCTTTCCTGTGCCGAAAGCAAGTGTCCGTAAACCTCAGCCGGGATGGCTGGTGCCTGTCGTTCGTTGAAACCGTCCGGAGTTCTGGAATACTGTGGTCTTCCGCTTACAAGGTCCAGCTTGACGAATGACGAGAATTCCTCACCTTTACGGTTGATCATGTTCTCAAGATAGATGGGCTGCCCTTTGCGTAACGCTTCCTTGTCTTCCGGTGTGAGTTGTACCGAACAGATTTCCTTCGGTATGTAGATTTCTCCCGTTTCCGGATTGTGGCGTGTATATTGGAGACCGCCTGTAACCTTGTCCATGGTAACGAAGGAAGAAAACAGTTCGCCGTTCTTTCGTTTCATATCCTCTACAAGGATGGTGTGTCCTTCGTTCAACGCTTTGAGCTGCATGGGAGAAAGCGGTACGCCTCCAAGCGTCTGCTGGTTGAAAGCCTGGTCTTTCGGGAAGATAAATTCGATGCCTCTTCTTTCCGCATTATATTGTAGATTGGCATTGAATTCCTTGCCTTGATTGGATTTCATGCCATCCACGAATATCTGTTCACCGTTTTTCAGTTTCTGAATTTCGTCCGGAGTCAGAGTCACACCTTTGATTTCATTCGGGATATAGACATGCTCCTGTCGTACGGCTACCAGTTCGTTGGTATTCTTGTCGATGGAAATCAGACACGGCTCTGTCGTGTTGCCGCGCAGGTTCAGGTCAGCCACCCGACCCATGTTTCCGCTTTCGCGCAGGTTCTTCTTGTCCTCTTCCGTAAAGATGTGTCCGAAATAAGGACGGTCCAGTTCCGGTTCCTTTCTGATACCGTGGATACCCAGCATGACTTGTCCGCCGTTGGATATGAATGAAAGGCGTGCATCCAGCTTTGCGGCCAGTACCCCAGGAATGTTGAGTGTCAGTGGCATGGTTCTGTTGGTCTTGTATCCTTTCAGCATGCTGTCAAGCTGTCCGGACTGTTCCAGCATTTCCTTGGATATGCCAAATTTACCCAGCTCCTCCCAGTTAATCATGTTCTCGTTGTAGCGGTACGTGGGTGTCTGCTGGCGTTGCGGTTCCTGCTGTTCACGTCCCTGTGCGGCAGCTTTCACCTGTGATACCTGTTCAGGCTGTGCCTGCGCTGTCTGTTCCTGCTTCTTTGCCATTGTTGTTTCCTCCTCTTTTGTTTGACTGTTTTTCTGATTGTTTACTTTCGGTACGATTTCATAGCGTTTTAGAAACTCCTTTACCGCGTCTGTTTTCTTGCCTTCGGCCAGGTCCTTGAGAGCCTGTTTGTTCTGCTTGTAATCGTTGAAGGTCATGCGGATAAGCCTGAAATGTGTGGCTCCTTCAGCTGGCTCCAGAAGTTCTTGATGAAATTTTCGAGGATGCTTGAATTCTTGTCGAATTTCAGGAATGAGTTCTCATTCTTCTCTTCCGGTGTAACCGTCTGATAATTGCCTTTCTCGTCTGCCTTTGCTGACCACTCCCAAACCTTCCTTTGGGTCATTCTTGTTATGTACCAGCAGAAGTTCGTCAATTTGTTCCACATAAGGCTTTTCCGGTTTCTTTATCCGGCCTTGCCTTTTTTCCTTGTCAGGACTGTTTTCTTGTGCCATAATCTTTTGTTTTGAGTGACTACTTGATTTGTTTCACAGTCCAAATGTAAGACGATAAATTGAGTAAATGTCTACAAACGTATGACATTAGATGTCATCAGGTGTCATCAAATGTCATACGAAGGATAGGAAAGAACGGGAACAGAGGAAAAAAAGAAAGAAAAGAAAAAAGAATTGGATGTAGGAGTAAAAGCATAGCGAAGCCACCTGACTATGCAGATCGGAGGGAGCTGAAATCCCTGTCTTATTTCGGGATTTGATAAACAGGCTATATTTTGTTATTTGGGAAAGTGGATTTTCACAGTATTAATGAGGCCATATATGGAATATAAGGATAGCCGCCTTTGGTTTACGGCTATGCGTCACGTCGGTCGCAGTTAATCCCTGTAATCTTTCCTTTAATTCTAATCCGTTTGCCGCCGCATTCTTTTTCAGGTGAATTTTCATGGCGTAAGCCATAAGGAAAATTCTCCTGAAAAAAGGGAATAAATGCGGCTGGCAAATTAGGATTGGGATTTATCTTTGATGGAAGGGATAACTGAGATATTAGTACTATTGTGCAATATAGTTTTCACAAAAAATATATTTGGCACTGAGCCTTTTTAATATTTGTATTCTTATAATTGTTAATTTATTTTACATGTTAAATATACTTTGGGTTATAGTTTAATGGTAAAGAGATTGTAAATGAGGTTTCATGAAAAGGTTGAGATTTTACAGATAACTCCCCACCATGCATACGTATAATTTGTCTGGAAAGACTTAGCCCTATACCCGTTCCATCCTTTTTTGTTGTAAAAAAAGGAATAAAAATATCTTCAAGCAAATTAGATGGGATACCAGAACCATTGTCTGTTATTTTTATAAATAGAATCATTTCTTGAATATATACTTTAATGTGTATTTCTCTTTCAGATTGCTCTGTTAGCGCTTGTATGGAGTTTTTTAATAGATTTATTAAAACTTGCGATAACATATTTTCATCTGCATAAATTTGTATTTGCGGTTGAAAAAGTCTGTAGAAAACCTTATCTGTTGTTGCTGTAAAATTTCTTGATATAATATCTGAATGTTTTCTATCAAATCTGTTAAGGAGAAATATTTAAATTCAGGTTGCTTTAATCCTGAATATTGTCTATATGATTCTGTAAAATAAATCAAATTTTGTCCTTGGCTTTTAATGGTCTCTAATCCACGTATTGTTTTTCAATAGTAAGTTCTGTAATATCTTTTTGTACTTTTTGAAACGTGTTTAATCTGAAAATAAGAAAGAAGGGTTTCTGAGAGTGAGACAATTGGAGTGATAGAATTCATTATTTCATGGGTTAATACTCGCATAAGTTTTTCCCAAGATTCATATTCTTTTTGATGTAATTTACGCTCGAACTCGATCTTTTTATGTTCTGACATTAAAGTATATACTCTATTAAAAGATGCATATAAATATCGTTGTTCTTTGGATCCAATATTTTCTGGAAAGTAAAGCATGGATTCATTATCTTCTATAGAATCAAAAAAAATTTCATTTTCCGATTATAAGAATTCAGGTAATAAACAAGTCTTCCAATAAGGCCAAAAGCTATTAGAATCGTAATTGTTCCTAGTATTATAGCTTTTCTTGAAATAATACCTACAAGTCCAAGTCCAAGTGTAAAGACTATGAGTAATACAAATAAAAAGGATGTGTATGTATAAACGAGTGCTAAACATTTAATTAAAAATTGAAACGTGTTAATTTGTTATATAATGTTTGTCTACTGATACCTAATTGTTCTGCAGTTGCTGTTAAATTTCCTGAATTTTGAGATATAGCTGCTAAAATAGCTTTTCTTTCTACTTCTTTTAAATTAGGAACTCTATCAAAAGAAAATGTATTATCTAAATGTATAGATATATCGGATGGTTTTATTATCTCTTTTTCTGCTAAGATCACAGCTTTTTCAATGGTATATTGTAATTCTCTAATATTTCCGGGCCAATTATGACTTTCCAGCTTTTGTATAGTTTTTGGATGTAAGGATAGTCCTGTCCGTTTATACAAATTAGCGTATTTTTTAAGAAATATTCTGCAAATGTCGCTATGTCTTCTTTACGGTGTCGTAAAGGAGGAATTTCTATTTGTATAGTGTTTATACGGTAAAATAAATCCTCACGAAAATGAGCTTGCTTTACCATTTCAAGTAAATTTCGATTAGTGGCGGCAATTAATCGTATATCAATTGGAATCTTTTTATTACTGCCAAGTCGGGTTATTTCCCTATTCTGTAAAGCAACTAATAACTTTGCTTGCAATCCCTAAAGATAAGTTCCCAATTTCATCAAGAAAAAGTGTACTTCCATTTGCCGCTTCAAATTTACCAATTCTACTTTCGTGTGCATCTGTAAAAGCACCTTTTTCATGTCCAAACAATTCACTTTCAAATAATGTTTCACTGATAGATCCCATATCAATATTAAACATTTCATACTGACTGCGAAAGAGACAAACGATGAATCTCTCGAGCTAATACTTCTTTGCCTGTACCATTTTCACCAAAAAATTAAGATGTTTGCATCTGTTTTGGCTACTTTAGTTACAAGTCTTATTATTTTCATCATCGCTGGAGAATGGCCAATAATCATTCCTGGTTCACTAGCTCCTTTAATAGAATTAGCAGGTAATTTATGTTTTGCTTCTTGTAATGTAGTTCTTATTTTTTTTATCAAGTTGTCATTATTCCAAGGTTTTAATACAAAATCTGCTGCTCCACTTTTTAATGATTTTACAGCAAGATCAATATCTCCATAAGCCGTTAGCATAATAACTGGTAATTCAGGTCTAATTTCATGTATGCGCTGGGGCCAAAACAAGCCTTCATTACCTGTATTAAAACCAACAGAAAAATTCATATCTAAAATGACTAAATCAATTATGAATTCATCTAAAATAGAAAATATCTTATTGGGATCAGATACAGTCTCTATTTTCTCAAATTCTCTTTCCAAGAGAAGCTCTAGAAGATTAATACGCTTTTGTTGTCATCGACAATTAGAATAGTACCAGTTTGCATATGTTCTTTTTTTAAAGGTAAAAATACCTGTTTTACAGATGTCGAACAAAAAAACGCCTAAATATTTGACACTTCAGAAATTTTATTTATGCCCCTTTCTTAATTTTTATAATTATAATGATGTTTTGGTGGAAGGATAACTAAAATAACACAAAGTGGAATTATTCTTTTGTGTACAAGAATTGTTTCTTGAGAAAAGACCAAATCAAAAATCCTATAATAAATATAAGTTTTTAACTGAAATTCAATCAAAATGTAAGTTTTCTGGGATTTGTGGAGTTTAAGATAAGAGCGATATGTACATACATCATTTTAGTGTCAAAAAGATAGACGTTTATACGTCAACAAATTGGACGTTTAGTTTTGTTTTTATTTTATAAATACTTAATTATTAATGTGTTAAATTAATGGCACGCAATTTGTATTATATAATGCAAATAGAATAATACAAAGTAACCGATATGAGTTTTGAAACATCTATTAGGCAATGTTTATTGATTTTTTTTATCAATTTGTTATTTCGCTTTGCCTGAAATTAGTAATGCGCAATCCGAATGGACCGAATCTGAATGTATACGATATGCAATTGAGCATAATTTACGGATACAAAATAAGAAATTGGATACTAAAATTGCCAATACAGATATTATAGCTGCTTATGGTAATTTTTTACCTTCAATTAGTACTGTCAGTGTATTGGGAAAGCAATTTGGACATTCCATAGATCCATTAACCAACCAATAGCTACTTGAGTCTTTTTAGAAAATACAATCGGGCTAAATATTTCTCTTCAGTATTTGAAGGCTTTTCGCGTATTGATAAATTGTTGTTTTTAAAAAATGAACAAAAAAAATTAATGTTTGTCAAGTAAAAGTGGAAGAAAATAATTTGGCTTTTTGAAGTTTTAGAAGCATTTTATCGTTATTCTTTTCGATAAAGAAATGCACAAACTTGCAGTTGAACAACGGAAACTAAGTGAATATTATTGCAGGCAGATGATAGAATATGTTGATTTAGGAATACGTTCCCTTTCCGACTTACAAGAAGTAAAAGCGCGCTTACAATCCGATGTTTATCAAGAAACGGTGAGATCTAATAATTGCAATCTTTCTCTATTAACTCTGGAAAGAACTTATGAACATTAAAGAAACTGATACATTGTCTATTGTCATCACAGAGAGTAGGATGGATATAACTGACACTTTTTAAACTTAAATGAACTATATTCCATTTTCGAATGCTCTTCCAGAATATCATATTATGAATATGAAAGAAAAAGCTTCTCGTAAACTATGGTCTATGGCAAAAGAGTTTTTTACCCTTCAATTCGTCTGGAATTTAATTTAAATACAGGATATTATAATACGGCAAAAAAATAAATCTGGTGATATTATCCCCTATCGAGAACAATTAAATAATAATATGAATAGGTATATTGGAATATGCGTATCTTTACCGATATTCAATGGTTATCTCTGCTTAGAGAATATAAGAAAAGAAAAACTTCGTTTTTCAGTACAGAATGAAAATGAACAACAACGTTTATCATTATAAACAAATACATAATACATATCTTTTTTCTTTTCAATCTGCACTTAAGGAATGTCAATGAAGTTAAAGAACAACTTCGTGCAGATTCCTATTACATGGAAAGAAAGTGAAGAAAATGGAGGGGAGGGTATGATATCTATGTTCGAATTGTTGGAAAAACGCAATCAATACATGCGGAGTAAAGCAGAGATAATACGCAAACCAAACTGCAATATAGTCTTCAAAAAAAGAGTGATACGATTCTATCAGGAAGGAACATTTTGTAATAAAAATTAATTATAAAAATAAAAAATGAAGCAGATTGATTATAACGGCATGGATACAAAAATTGAGAAAAAATCCAAATTTTCAAAGAAAATGATTTGTATTATAATTGGTTCAATTACTATTCTTTTCTTGGGGGTATTATGGATAACATTTCGTGTCAATTCATCCTATGAATGTAAACAAAGATGGTATAACAATTTCTACTGTACAAAAAGGAGAATTTAATGATTAAGCATAAGAGTAGTTGGACAGTGTTATTCCGGATCATATCATATATTTGGATGCTATTGAAGGAGGACGAGTAGAGGAACGTTTGATAGAAGAAGGAACGCAAGTAAAAAGCAGGAGATATAATTCTTCGTCTTAGTAATCCGCTGTTAAATATTGGTATTTTTACAAAAGTGAGGCAAACTTGGCTTATCAGGAAAATGAACTTCGTAATACTCGCTTGAATATGGAACAAGAGCATCTTAGTTTGAAGCAAGAACGTATTACACTGAATAAAGAATTAATACAGAAGCAACGTCGTTTTCAACAATACTCACATCTGTTTCAAAAAAGAATTTAATATCTAGGGAAGATTATTTACAGTCACAGGAAGATTATAATTCAATTTCAGAACAAGTCAAAGTTTTAGATGAAAGGATCAAACAAGATGTACAGTTACGTGATAATCAATTACAAAGTCTAAATGAAAATATACGAAACATTAAAAAAAGTCTTTTACTTGTACGTGAACGTTTAGAAAAATTTAAAGATAAAAGCGCCTGTTGATGGACAATTAGGAAATATAGAAGCTCAAATAGGACAATCTATATCTCAAGGTGAACGTATAGGACAAATTATTACCCCAGAGTTGAAGATAGAAGCAAAGATTGATGAGCATTATGTGGAACGTATTCATCCTGGCCTTTTGGCTAATTTTGAGCGTGAAGGGAAAAAAGTATAGTTTAAAAATAACAAAAGTATATCCGGAAGTACAAAATGGACAATTTCGCACTGATTTGCATTTTATTTCTGATAGACCTGTGAATATCCGTTCTGGACAAAAACATATCACTTAGATTTACAACTGGGTGATCCTATAGAAGCAGTTCTTATTCCACGTGGAAGTTTTTATCAGTCAAGTGGAGGGGAATATGTATATGTAGTAGATGAGAAAGAAAAGTGGCTCATCTGCGCCAAGTTCGATTAGGACGACAGAATCCTTTGTATTATGAAGTTTTAGATGGTTTGAATCCTGGAGAGAAAGTTATTATTTCCGGATATGATTTATTTGGTAAAAATGAACACTTTAAAATTACGATAATGGAATATTTTTCTCAGATTATTAAAAGTCAGAGGGCAAAGAAGTCTCTTACAGCCCTTAATTTATTTGGCCTTTCTGTGTGTATAGGTTCGGCTCTGTTGATTCTTTTTTATGTACGGTTTGAATTAAGTTTTGACACATTTCATGATGGCGATCGAATTTATCGTGTAGAAAGTCGTCTTTATGAAGGAACGTTTTGACGGACAATTGGGCTACAACGACATTTGGCCACGCTCCTGTCATGTTTCGTGAGATTCCTGGCATCGAACAATATGTAAGGGTGACTGCACAAGACCGTGAACAAGAAGTTACATACAAGGATCGTCAGTTTATAGAGGAAAATATTGTTATATTTAACCTGCCTTTTTTTTGATTTATTTAATTTCCCATAATTAAAGGGGAGAAGGAAGGACAATTAGTTCGTCCAAATACAGTTGTAATTACGGAAAGTACTGCACATCGCTATTTTGCAGATAGTGATCCTATTGGTAAAATCTTGACCTTTTAAGACGCCTTCATCCGAACAACATTTTGAGGTTACAGGAATAATTGCAGATATGCCATATAATCCTCATTTACGTTACGATTTTTTATTGTCAATTCTTTCTATTCCAGAAGCAAGACGTGACATTTGGTATATTCATGGTGTGTATATTTCTTGCATACGTCTTAAACCCGGTAAAGTCCAAGCGATATAGAAGAAAATTTTCATTCTATATCAAAAAAAATATAAGACATCTGCATTAAAGTATAAAGATTGGAGAGTTGAACTTATTCCTTTAAAAGATATACATTTGACTCCTCAAAAATCATATGAAAAGAAGAAAAAAGGTAGCAAAACAGCTGTCCAAATTTTTTTATTATGGCTGTAGCTTTATTGTTAATCGGATGGGTAAATGCTTTGAACTTAACTATTGCGCGTTATTTAGAAAGAGGAAAGGAATTTGGGCTTAGAAAAGTATTCGGAGACTTTTCGTCGACAAATTGTAATACAAAGGATTACTTGAATCAGGGCTATTCAACTTATTGGCATTGGTCTTAGCTTTGGGATGGATAGAAGTATTGTTGCCTATTGTTTCCCGTTGGGTTGGACAAAATTTTGCATTTGACGTTTTAACTCATTAGAATGTTGGAGTATGGTATTAATAATATTTGTCTGTAACCTTTTATTGGTTTATATCCGTCATTTCTACTTACTCATATTAAGCCATCAGACATCATGCGAGGTAAATTTTTACATAGTCGAAAGGGAAATAAAATTAGAAAATATTAATTGTCATTCAATTTGTAGCTTCCTTTATTTTAGTTTCAGGAACAATTGTAATTAGACAAATACATTTTATGCAACAAGAAACTTCTTTCTTTCTATGTTTTGATCGAAGTTTTGGTTTTGAAATATCCTGCTTTAACAGAAAACATGTCTGTACAAATGATGAACTTTAAAAAAAAGACTGGAACAGGAGTCCTTTATAAGTCATGTATGTTTCCGGTGCAGTTCCAGGTGTGGAAGAAGCAAAATTATTTTACTAATCGTCCTTATGGAAGCGACATATCAGAAATAAAACTGATACAAATGTTTGCTGTAGATTATGATTATTTGACACTGTATTCCTCCTAAAATCATTTGTGGCCGTATTTTTTCTGAGAATTATGGAAATGAACTAAAACAAGGTCGTCTTGAATGAGGAGGCTGCCAGATTATTGGATACTCTTTCTCCTGAAGATGCATTAGGCAAACAATTGGCCATGGAAGTCTTGAAGAGCCCCTTTGAGATTATTGGTGTTGTGAAAAAATTATCACCAACAATCACTTGCTGAACCATATAAGCCAATAATGTTTTTTATAAAAGAACGTGTTCCTTTTTATTGCGACACCGTATATTTCTATTCAATTAAATACAGAAATTAATGCAAAAACAAGTTGCAAAGATAGAACAGATATATAAAACATATTTTCCTTCAGCCGTATTTTCATATTTTAGGTTGAGGATTACAATGATGATTTGTATAAATCAGATCGTAATTTTAGTTGGATTTTTACATGTGCATCATTGCTTGCAATATTTGTAGCTTGTTTGGGGTTATGGATTATGACTCTCTTTTTCTACAATGGCTCGTGTAAAAAGAAATTGGAACAAGAAAGGTGTTAATTGATAAGAAAAGTCTTTTTTTTTGGGTTTTAACACGAGAGTTGGTATTACTTTACGATATTGGCTACAGTATTGGGAACTCCTCTTTCTATTATTTTGATGGATGAATGGCTTAGAACTTATGCCTTTCATATTATTTTGCCTTGGTGGGGATATGTAATAGCATTTGTGTTAATGATATTTGTCGCTTTATTGACAGTAGCTCATCAAGTTTGGCGTGTAATTCGTTTAAAACCAATGCGTATTTTTGAGAAATGAGTAATTTAAATTTTTAAAATATGATTAGAACAGAAAATCTTTCCATGGTCTTTACGACAGAGGATGTACAGACTAGAGCATTAAGCAATGTAAATTTGGAAATTAAACAAGGGAATTTGTTGCCATCATGGGGACCATCAGGATGTGGAAAATCAACGTTGCTAAATATTTTAGGAACGCTAGACATACCTACGTCTGGAAAATATTTTATTAACGAGAAAGAAATGACCAAAATGGATGAAAATCAGTTAAGTTCTTTTCGTAAGAAAAAAATATTGGCTTTGTTTTCCAAAGTTTTAATCTGATAGATGAATTAACGGTATTTGAAAATGTTGAGTTACCATTAGTTTATTTGGGCATTCCAAAGAAAGAACGAATATCAAAAGTAATGAATGTATTAGAACAAATGAATATAGCCCATCGTGCCAAACACTTTCCACAGCAATTATCAGGCGGACAACAACAACGAGTGGCCATTGCTCGTGCAATAGTCACAGATTGTCCTTTGATATTAGCAGATGAGCCAACTGGTAATTTGGATTCAACAAATGGTATTGAAGTCATGACGCTACTACAACAACTTAATAAACAAGGAACAACAATTATAATGGTTACACATTCAGAAAGAGATGCTGGTTATGCCAATCGAGTGATTTATTTGTTAGATGGCAAAATAGTAAATAGATAAATTTTACCCGTTGGCGAATCAAAATATTATAAATGTGCTAGAAAAGTAATTCGCCAACGGGCCAATATAATAATTGTAATTTTATGATACCATATTCTTTGAAATACAACTTTTGTAGAGTTCGCAAACTGTTCGATGTACATTTTGATACATAAAATTTTACATATCAATAGATGAATACAAGTAATAAGATTAATTGGAGGGCAATGACTTTTGTAAAAAAGCAAGGACGCATACTATTGAGCTATTTTAGTTGAATAAAAGAAAAGATTGATGTTATTAATATAAGGGTTATTTTGAAAAAATAAGTATTCATGTTGTTAATAATCAAAATGCTTAAATGAGCATAGTATTACGTAAAAAAATATTTCTAGGCTATATCATTATAACAGCTATAGTTTTATTTTTGACTGTTGTTATGGTCAATGAGCGTTTCCGCTTTCGAAGATTTGAGGATGTTATAAATAAAACCAATCATGCCCGTGAAAATATCCATAAGGCTCATTTGTATATTACCAGATTGGCAACTTTAGGCGAATCAGTTATTGCATGGGATGAATCAGATTATAACAGATACCATTATCAGCGTCTTAAAACAGACAGTATTCTGCTTGAAATAAAATCCGGGTGTGGAAATTTCTTACGTCCTGTTCAGATAGACTCTTTACGGGTACTGCTTGAGGCGAAAGAGATACATCTGTTCAGGATAATGAAAGCTGTCCAATCCTGGAAGGAGTCTGACAGTATTCTTACGAATGAATTACCTGTAATAGCCACACAGTCTGTTCGGATGAAGACAATAACGAAGAAAAAGAAAGGGATTGCCGGATTATTTGGAAAGAAAGAGACGGTACAAGTTCCATACATCACAAATGAAATACAGGACTTCAATGAAAGATTGACTTCTGCCAGAGATTGGCGGAATAATCAGATGGAAGCGTATGCAGACAGTCTGCGTTTACAGAATAGGCTGTTAAATCACAAGTTATATGATTTTGTTTCTTCTCTTGATAACCAAATACAGCAGTCATTTACAGAACAGTATCTGGAAATAACGGAGACAAGATGGAAATCCTTCCGACTGTTTGCTATAGTGATAAGTATTGTTATCGTTCTGTTTATTATTTCTTTTTTCATTATTCTATCCGATATACGTAAGGAAGAAAAGATAAAAGTCAAACTACAACAAACCGTTCTGGAAAACGAGGATTTGCTTGAAATGCGAAAAAGAATAATTCTGACCGTTTCTCATGATATCCGTGGCCCGCTCGGTAATATTCATAACTGTGCAGACTTGGCTTCCCAAACACGGGAAAAAAAGAAACGCGAACCATATTTGGAGGATATACGCCATTCCTGTCATCATATTCTGCACCTGGTTAATGACCTGATGGATGCCTATCGGATCAATGAAGCCGGTGATTTGCGTAACGACACGCCATTTTATCTTGACCGTTTCCTGCAACGCATCTCAGACGAGTTTTCCCGCAAGGCTGTTGCAAAGGCCTTATATCTTCAATCTGAACATCAAAATTCATCTTTTTGTTGTAAAGGGCGATGCAGATAAGCTGGAGCAGGTATTGGCCAATTTACTGACCAATGCCATCAAGTTTACCCCATCAGGAACCATAAGCTTTTATTCAAAATATTTGGAAGGGAAACTGCACATTGAAATCAGGGATACCGGTATCGGTATGGATGAGGAAACGCTGAAAAGAATATTTGCCCCTTTGAGCGTGCCGCACAGAATGTCAATTCCGAGGGCTTCGGTTTAGGGCTTTTCTGACCAAAGGACTGGTCAAAGTCCTGAATGGTATTATAGCTGTGGAAAGCGCACTGGGAAAGGGGAGCATTTTCAAGCTTGAATTCCCTTTACCCGTAACGGATGAACTTGTGGAAGCGGACAAGCCTGATAATGATTCGATAACCATTCTACCGAAGAATGTGCTTGTTGTGGATGATGATCCTATATTGTTGAAAATAGCGGGAAGACATGCTTGGGCGTAAGGGAGTTTCCTGCACAAGCTGTATGAATTTCCAGGAAGTCGTGGCTGCTCTTGGGCAATCGGATTATGATATGGTGCTGACAGATGTACAAATGCCGGATGCCGATGGGTTCGCTCTGTTAAGATTGCTCCGAAATACAGATATTGGAAATTCAAAAACGATTCCGATAGCAGTCATGACAGCCCGTGGTGACACTAATACAGGAATTTATGAAAAAGAAGGATTCGCAGGTTGTATTCATAAGCCGTTCAATATACATGCGCTGCTTACTTTTTTATCATCCGTTATGTCTCAAGCAGGAGCCTCAGATTCCGATGAATTTGATTTCTCCCGTTTATTGGAAGACACGGATGATAATGTATATGTGTTGTCTTTGGTTATTGACGAATCCAGAAAAGAACTTGAGGAACTGGAATCAGCCTTAAAAGATGATAATCGAGAATTTATGAGAAAAACAATTCATCGAATGGTACCCGTATGGGAAATACTTGGAAGGGTAAGCCTGTTGCGTGATTTCCAAAAAGAAGTTACATGATAAAGAAAGTAAGAGTGAAATTATTCGTGAACATGCCCGGCAGGTTATTGAATCTCTTGGCAATTTGATTGAAGAAACAGAAAAAGAACTAAGGAAACATGAGAATACTGCTTGTTGAAGACAACCTGATACTTTGCGGCATGATTGAAAAATGGCTGCAGAAAGCCGGTTACGAAGTATTGACAGCTATAGATGAACCCAGAGCACGGGGTATTCTGAAGAAAAATGAAATCAGTCTGGTATTGGGAGACGTACGCCTGCCGGAAGGTGACGGTATCAGCCTTTTGGAATGGATGATACGTTCTAAGATGGAAGTTCCATTTATTGTCATGACAGATTATGCCTGTATTACGGATGCAGTCCGTGCTATCAAACTCGGTGCTAAGGATTATTTGCAAAAGCCTGTTCATCAAGAGCAACTGATAGAATTAGTGCATAGTATGCTTAAGCAGCCTGTTATTGTACGTAAAGAGCGTTCTTTTGTTGAACGTACCAGTGAAGCTGCCAGAAAAGCCGCTTCACTGGCTCGTCGTGTGGCACCTTCGGAACTTTCAGTCCTAATACTTGGTCCGAGCGGAAGCGGTAAGGAAGTGATAGCCCAGATGATTCACCGTTATAGTGACAGGCGTGACAAACCCTTTGTTGCCGTCAATTGTGGAAGCATACCTAACGATTTGCAGGCTTCTGAATTTTTTGGTGCGGTCAAAGGTGCTTTTACAGGAGCCGTTTCAGACAGAAAAGGACATTTTGAAACAGCCAATGGAGGAACTTTATTTCTGGATGAAGTCGGCAATATGCCGTATTCCATGCAGATTCTTCTCCTGCGTGTTCTTCAGGAGAAGGAATTTAATCCTGTGGGAAGTGATAAAGTGAAACGCACGGATGTACGTATCATTTCTGCCACCAATGAAGATATGAGAAAGGCTGTGCAGGAAGGTCGCTTTCGTGAGGATTTGTATTATCGCCTTGCAGAACTCGAAATTGTTCAACCGCCATTAAAAGATTGCAAAGACGATATTCTTCCGCTTGCCGAATTCTTCAGAAAAGAACATTCCGGTAGAATACGTGTCAAGAATGAGGGATTTACTGAAGAAGCGAAATCATGTATGTTGGGGTATGACTGGCCGGGTAATGTACGGGAATTGAACGCAAAAATCAAACGTGCAGTAATTGTTGCAGATAATGCATTATTGGATGTCTGTGATTTGGGACTGGACAATGTAGATTGTATTATTAATAATCCGGATATTCGTATCATTCAGGAAAAGGAAAGAATACGAAACCTGCTTGAAAAAAATCATAGTAATGTCAGCAAGACAGCTACGGAACTGGGATGTAGCCGTACTGCCCTTTATAAGAAAATGAAGAAACTTGGTCTGAAGTAATCTTTATTCTTTAAGGCGGTATACCAGTCTACATATATTGTTTCGGAATGTTTTGGACTCACGCAAAGTCCATTGTCCGAATTGAATCTTTCCGGTTATGTTTTTCCCGCTTTTGTATGATATTGGAAGCAAGTAAATGACCAGTTCATCTGCGAGTCGGAAGAGAAATACTCCACCAGCATATTCGGCACTTTTTTCGTCTTGTACTTTCATAAAGAAGGTACAGTTATTGTCTCGTCTCTCTTTTGCATCCATCAAATCAAGCATACCGTAATGCGGATACATGTTGAATGTAGCCCGCTCCTCCCAATAAGGGAAACCGTTCCGGTCTGTCCTGAGCCATTCCATCAGTTCCTCATTTTTATTCGGTAGAAATCCGTCCAATGTGACGGGCATAATAATCTGTACTTTTGCCATACCTCTATCTGTAAAAAAGCATGAAACCCATGTAGTTTCAGGTAGAGGCTCTGGTAAAGCCCAAACGATAACTTGCATGGGCTCACGCTATAGGGTATAGCATAAGCCTCACGCAATAGTCATCGTTTTTTGAAATTTTCCAGATTCCTACCTGAGACTTCTTGCGACTTATGTATATAATCGACGGAAAACATCCCGTAATCCGCCGTTATGTTCTATTTCAAGTTCAAAGATAAGGAATGTTCCCTGAAAATCAAACTGATTCAGGATTTATTTGTCATTCTGTATCTATTCAGCTTTTTTCTTTTCTCATCTTCTGCACTTTCTATTCCCAGCCGTTCACATAGTTCCGGATCACTCTTGATACGTTCCATTTCATCGTTGATGATAGCCTGGGCATCCGCCTTTATCTGGTCATAATTACGCTGTATCTGCTGAAGCATGATGTCATTTCCTTCACTGTCCTTGAACGTGTTGATAACCGGGATTTTTTTATAAGCCTTTTCTTCCGCACTTACTTTGGCATGGTCCACGATAATTTCCGCATGGAAAATCTTCTGGTCTATTTTCTCCCCGAAATTGTCCGACACAGGGAACCGACAAACGTACCCTGTGAAAGGTTGGAAATCTTGGATGCAGGAATCAGTGAGTCCAGCTGGGTATTGATTGATGTGGAGACATCCTGACGGTTGATGGATATGGACTGCCGTTTTTGTAGAATCTTACCGAAGCGTTCGGAAAGTGTCTTGGCCGTTTCACCGACCACCTGACCACTGAATATGTTGCCGACCGTATTTTGAATTACCTTGCTTTCCTTTTCACCGTAGTCACGGTTAAGCTGGCTGAAGTCCTGAAATCCCAGACAGACTGCCACCTTGTTGGAACGTGCCGTTGCTATCAGGTTGTCCAACCCTCGGAAATAGATGGTAGGAAGCTCGTCTATAATGACCGTACTTTTGAGCTGCCCTTTCTTGTTTATCAGTTTGACGATTCTGGAATTATACAGTCCGAGCGCAGCGGAATAGATGTTCTGTCGGTCCGGATTATTGCCCACACAAAGGATTTTAGGTTCCTTCGGATTATTGATGTCCAGAGAAAAATCATTGCCTGTCATGACCCAGTACAGCTGTGGAGAAATCATTCGGGTAAGCGGAATTTTCGCTGAAGCTATCTGGCCCTGGAGCTGATCCTGAGCCCCACCTTTCCATGCATCCATGAAAGGAGAAAGGTAGTTCTCCAGTTCCGGATAGGAAGTCAATATGGTAAACAAATCAGAATAAGGCTTGTTCAGCAGTTCCACGGCATGAGGGAAGCTGCAATAGATACCGTTTTTGTATATTTTCAAATACCAGATTATAGCTGCCAGCAGGATAATCGGAGACTCTACAAAGAAGTCACCTTGTTTTTCAATCCAGGTCTTATTCAAATTTAACATAATGGTATAGCTTGCTTCGTATGCGTCAGAGATGTCCGTCATGAACTCCGGATTGATGGGATTGCAGCGGTGTGAACGGTGCGGGTCATCGAAGTTGATGACGTAAAAATGCGGCTTTACCTTGTATTTGTCCATATTGTGCAACAAGGTATTGTAGGCAATGGTGGAAAGGTCATCGAATTTATAATCATAGATATAGACACTGAATCCCTTGGAAATCATCTGTTTGATGTAGTTGTTTACCACTGCATATGATTTACCGGAACCCGGTGTTCCCAATACGATGGTCGCGCGGAAAGGATTGACCACGTTGATCCAGCCGTCGTTGAGCTTGCCGCCATACTGGAATCTGGTAGGCAGATTGACCGAATATTCATTCTCCATCAGCCTTGTCTCCTGCATGAAGGATTCGTTTTCCATATTGAACACATCCTCCATCAGGTTATGCCTGTAAAGCCTGCTGATCCACAGTCCCGCCATGAGCAGGCATAGATAACCGGCTGCAAGTGTCACCACATACAGGGCAGTAATCGCTTCGTGTGGAAAAGGCAGGTCAAGTAGCCACCAGTTCATGAAAAACAGAACCGCCCCGGCAGTAAGTACCGCCCATATACGCTGCCAGGTTATTTTCTCACCCTTGACTCCGATAGTACCCATGCAGGATATGGCCAGCAGAAGAACTGCCATCAGTTTTGTCCAAAGGATACAGCCGAATATACCGGTTGTCCTGTCAAAGTTCATCAGTATCCGGTCTATGACATCCAGATTCAGATGCCAGGCACTCATACTGGGATAGCAGTACACATAAACGTGGACTACCAGAATAAAAATACTGACTGCCCTGCCGAATTCCATAATCTTGGCAAGGGCTCTCAAATCGTCTTCCTGTTGCATAATGATGTAGATGATTGTGGGGGAATCCGTTGTTCCCCTGTTGTTGACTCATTTTGATTGATCAGATACCGCGTGATTTGCGTTTATGAGGTTTCTTTTTTCCGTTTCATACGGCGACGGAACGCTTCTTCCTCGTAATCGACTGCCGGATTTGCCTCAAAGGAGAATATGCCTGCCGCCTGTTCAAGCGCACAGCCTTCTTCCATACGGTGACCGTACCGTTTCCAAAGTTCCTCCGGACCGGACTGTTGTCTCTCCTGCCAGGGTATTCCTTCCCACCAGCAGACAAGATCGTTGAATACGTTGGCAGAAAACTCCTTTCCCATACGTGAACCGTTGAACGCCTCGCGCCGTTCATGGTCTATGAATGTGACGCCATAGATACGTCCGGTATTGTTCCTTCGGAATACCATATCAATGTGCTCCTGTTTCAGCAGTTCCCTGAATTCCTGTTCCGATTTTGCGTTACGCATGGCCCATACGATCTTGCCGGATATGGCAGGAGCCCATTTGCCTTCCTTGAAGTCCTGTGTATGCCGTAACATACGTTCGGACAGTCCCGTATTTCCGAAACGCTTGCCGAACCTTGCACTTTTTATCGGAGGGCTGACCACTTTCCCACTATCATCTGTAGCCGAATAGATGATACCCGTATAGGGTGTTCCCATGTAATCGCCCCGAACCTGTCGGGCTTCAATGTTCAGTGTGGAAAGCAGTGCGGAATACTCTCCGAAAGTCTGGAAACGGTAGCTTTCCAGTACAGCCTTCAGCGTGTTTCCAATCTGATGGCGTATATCCCCCTGTGAGACATCCACCTTTTTCAGTTCCGCTTTCGGATTCTGTCTTTCCGTATCCGCCCCGTTACGCAACCCGAATTCCTGTTCCAGTTCCCGGCAGGCAGCCATTGAGCGGCGGTGTTCATAGGAATCATTGATTTTCCTTCCTTCATCGTCAATGCATACACTCACGATATGTACGTGCGTGTTGCAGGTATCTCCATGTCTGTACACGATGAACGGCTGGTCACCATATCCCATTTTCTGCATGTATTTTTCTGCAAGTTCCGCCAGCCTGTCATTGTCCAGCCTGTCTTCAGGTGCTGGGCTGAGGGCGATATGCAGGACCGGCTTGTCTGTCCTCCTGTTTGCCGTCAGATGGTTTTCAAATGAAAGGAGAACCAGACGCATGTCCTCGCTCGGTAGTCCCGGGCGGTCGGAAATCATCCGGTGTCCTGACAGGATTTCCGCCGTCCCTTGAAATACCTTTTCATGGTTATAGGACAGTGCTCCGTAAAGGTTTGTCCCGTGACTTATCTTTGCAACCATTTCTGTTCATATTCTTTGGTTAATGCCATAATCTGCTTGTTGAGCAGTATCAGTTCCAGGGTAGCCTTTTCAAGTTTGTAAAGTAGGGACATCGCCCTTTTTTCCCCGAAATTTTTCTGTACGGCCCTTACGACCTGATTGTAATTGTTGCCTATTGCCTGGAATTGTCTGTAAAATTCCCCGAGCCGGATATAATAGTCCATGGAAACCTTATCCACCTTGATTACCTTCAGTTGTTCTGAAAAGATTGATTTCTTGATAAAGATTGTCCTATCCCTTGCTCCGGATTCCAGAAACAGTTTCTCAAATCTGCTTTTCTCCTGTGCGTTCAGACGGAAATTGTACTTGTAGTCCGCCGGATCAGTCTTCGGTTTTCTGCCTGTCCTTCTTGCCTGTTTTTTCTCCATGCTTTTCTGCTTTTGGGTTGTTTTGCTTTCTCCGTCAGATTTTCCGACTTTGGAGGAAAATCCCCCGACCGTTAGGGAGGGCAAGTTGGTTTTTGTATGGCAGAATAATTTCTGTCGTACAAAAACACAACTTGCTCTGTTCGTTTGAACAGAGAATCCACCTCCGGCGGATTGCTGCGCGACGTGAGCGGCGTGCTGCTGTCCGTCGGAAGATGTTCCAAGCCGTTCATCGGTTCTGACTTTGCAAAATTATGACCGTGTAAACAGTTGTGAAATAGCGGATTGTATGACATATAATGATGCCTGATGACATCTGATGTCATGTTATTGGTTACATATTACCTGTATGCTTGAAAGACCTTATTTTTGACGCGATTTAAGCGTGCAATATTGCAATAACATAATGACATAATAACATAACAACATGGTATTGCAATAATATAAGGACATAATAACATGGCAATATAGCATTGCAATAACATAATGACATAATAACGTAACAACATAGTATTGCAATAACATAATGACATAATAACATGGCAACATAATATTGCAATAACATAAGGACATAATAACACGGCAACATAATATTGTAATAATATAAGGACATAATAACATGGCAATATAGTATCACAATAGCGTAATGCCATTATAAGATTAGTGAAAGAAAAAGTGAATATTAACCCCAAAAACAAAAGGTATGAACAAACGTCCGATTCTTGTCGCCTTCAGCAATCAGAAAGGCGGTGTGGGCAAGTCCACGGTAACAGCGGTTCTTGCCAGTTATTTTAATTATGTAAGAGGTCTGAAAGTTGCTGTCGTTGACTGTGACTATCCCCAGTTCAGTCTGGAAAAACTGAGGGGAAGGGATTTGAAGAACCTTGAGAAAAGCGAGTATCACCAACGTCTTTTCTGCCGTCAGTTTGAAGACGGTCCCGTAAGGCCTATCCGATCGTCACTTCCACGCCGGAGGCAGCCGCAGAGATTCCCGGCAAACTGGAAGGCGACTATGACCTGATATTCTTCGATCTTCCCGGAACGGTGAACTCCCGTGGTGTATTCGAGTCCGTCATGAACATGGATTTTATCTTTACTCCCATTGTAAAGGACCGTATGGTCATGCAGAGCAGCCTTTCCTTTGTATCGACCGTTCAGGATTTTATCGGACAGCATCCGGAAGCTCCCCTGAAGGACATACGTTTATTCTGGAACCGTATGGACAGCCGTACTTCCAAGGAACTGTATGTAATGTATAATGCAATAGTGCTCCGTATGGGGTTGAAGGTCTTTGAAACCGTACTTCCGGATCTTGAACGCTTCAACAAGGAAATGACACCCTCTTCCAGACAGCATTTCCGCTGCACCCTTCTCCCTCCTTCCGAATCACTACTGAAAGACAGCCGTCTTGAGGCGTTTGCCCAGGAGATGGAACGTATCATATTTCCGGGATAAGAACTATGGCAAAGAAAAGAGAGATATTCAAGGTGGATGAGGATGCCTTGAAGGACATGATGGCCAGTGAATCCATTTCCTGCGGTAAATCTGGAACTGATGTCGGTGAGAATGTTCTTCCTGTCACAGAAAAGGAAAAAAATGTGCCGGAAGTAAAGACACAGGGACAGGAAAAGTCCCGCAAAACGATACGCGCCGATCCCGGACTGGAAGAGAAGGTGGAAATGTACAAGGAACTGTTTCTGGACAGAAAGAAGTCCGTACACAGAAAGCAGACCTATATCAGCTATGACATGTATTGCAGGCTGGCCCGTATCCTTCCCCTTCTGAGTGATGACATGAGTGTGCCCGCTTTTTTTGGATAATGTGCTGGCACACCATCTTGAGACTTACAGTGAAGAGCTTGGCGAGCTGTTTCGCCGAAAAACCCCAAAAACATTCTGAAAATGATGTGGATTGTATTGACTGTTGCCGTATTGGTTTGCGGTCTGCTGTTATGTTGCGTTTATGTACTGTCCAATAAGATTTGTTCACTGAAAAGACAGGTCAGAGATTTGAATGAGAAAATAGGAATAGCGAACTGCTTTCCCGAATATAGCCGTGTCTATCTGAACGATGCTCCAGTCGGGGAAAGGACGTCAGATTCGTATTCGTTGCGGTTTGTACAACAAGGCAAGCCGCCTTATTCCGTTTATGGCTCCCGGCATGAGTGTTTCAGTCTATGTGAGCAATATCGTGGAGGAACACTTGAAACGCCACGGAGAATTGCTGAAGAATGAACTTGAATGTTTTCTCTATAAGGATTCTTTATGGAAGAGCTGATATACTTCTGTGTACGGATTGTCTGTATAGGCTATTTGCTGTACAGCGTGTATGGCTGGAGAAGGCGTATCGAAACTGTTTGTACCCTGCTTTATGGGAAACCTTGCGTGAAGAAGGAAAAAGAAAGAAACTGTCGTAACGGAATCTGCGGTTTCAGATACAGAAGTGATGGGAAGTACCCGTTATGTCTATCTGGACGAGAATGCCGGAAAGACTGCCGCTCCCTTCATGAGCCAGCCACTTGAAAGGAATTTTATCGGTGAGGAGGAAGATGTGCAGCAAGAAGATGTGGAATGCAACCTTCAGCTGGATAAGATGAAACTCCTGCAGGAAGTCCAGGAAGACCTTGATGCGGAGTCTCCCGAAGTGGAATCCGTATCACCTGTTCTGTCCAGCAGGGACATGGAAGTACTCGGCGAATATCTGACACATCAGGATGAAGCCGACCATGAGAAGGCCATGCAGGCAGCTCGTGTCCTGTTCTCCATCAGGCAGACCAACCTGATTGACGTGTTCCTTTCCAATATGGAGAATTCCGCGATTGTAGAGGAACTGATAGACAGGTTTCTTGATGAGGACGGCAATCCCAAACCGCTTAAAGTAAAGGATGGGAATGAACCGTCTGACAACTGGCGGAAATATATCTGACACCGATATATTCAGGCATCCCGGAAATCTTTTCGGGATGCTTTTTTTTATGTCTGTAAGGCTTCCTGAATGACATCTGATGACATCTGGTGACACCTGATGACGGTGTTGTATCACAGCGGTTTAAGCCTTATATATTTGCAGTCGAATTCAAAATTTATGTCAAACCCCAAAATGATTCGACAATGAAGAGAAGAATCCTATTTTCAGTATTGTGTGTGCTGGCAGCGGCAGGTGCCTTCGCACAGGGACAGGGTCTTGCCGGTATCAATGAGGCTACCAGCCTTATGACTTCGTATTTTGATCCGGCCACCAAATTGTGTTATGCCATCGGAGCGGTACTCGGTCTGGTCGGCGGTATCAAGACGTATGGAAAGTTCAGCAGCGGTGATCCGGATACGTCCAAGACTGCGGCAAGCTGGTTCTTCGCCTGCATCTTCCTGATTGTGGCCGCCACCATTCTCCGTTCCTTCTTCCTGTAAGCCATGGATTACCGTATCAACAAAGGAGCAGGCCGTCCGATTGAGTTCAAAGGGCTTGAAATCACAGTACCTGTTCTTTTTGCTGGAGGTCTTGTATCGGTCTTTCTTGCGGTGGTTGTCCTGTATATGGCCGGTGTCAGCCAGCTGCTATGCCTGTCTTTCGGAGCAGTATCCGGTTCTCTGGCCGTATGGCTGACCTTCCGCATGAATGCCCGCTACGGTGAGCACGGGCTGATGAAGATGCTGGCCGAAAAACGCCATCCGCGCTATCTGTCAGCCCGTCGCAGAATATTCAGAGCATTAACACAAAAAGAAGAGAAAGAAATGAGAAGTGTATTGAAGGCCTGTGATCTGGAAGACAGATTTCCGATTCTGGCCGTGGAAAACAACTGCATCGTAAGCAAGGATGCGGACATTACGGTAGCCTTCGAGGTCGAGCTGCCTGAACTGTACACGGTAACGGCTGCGGAATACGAAGCCATTCACGGTACCTGGGTAAAGGCCATGAAGGTGCTTCCCAATTATTCGGTCGTGTACAAGCAGGACTGGTTCGTCAAGGAAAACTACCGGAGCGAAGGAAACGGGACGGAAAGTTTCCTGTCCCGCAGCTATGAGCGTCATTTCAACGAACGCCCGTATCTCAGACACCGCTGCTTCCTGTATCTGACAAAGACCACACGCGAACGTGCCCGTCGCCGCAGTGATTTCAGTACCCTGTGCCGCGGCTATATCCTTCCCAAGGAAATCACGGACTGGGATTCGGTCGTGAAATTCCTGGAGGCGGTGGAGCAGTTCGAGCGTATCATGAACGATTCGGGGCATGTCAGGATGAAGCGTCTCAGGACGGAAGAGGTTGTCGGAACGGAAGAATGTCCCGGTCTGATTGAAAGATACCTGACTCTCGGAATGGAAGACACGCACCCCGTATTACAGGACATCTGCCTTGATCCGGAACGCATGCGCATCGGTGACAAACGTCTTTGCCTGCATGTGCTTTCCGATACGGAAGACCTTCCGGCAGCGTGGGCACGGACATGCGCTATGAGCGCTTATCCACGGACCGTAGCGACTGCCGTCTTTCGTTTGCGGCTCCGGTAGGACTTCTGCTTTCATGCAACCATGTCTATTCGCAGTACGTGTTTATCGATGACGCGCAGGAAATCCTGCAACGCATGGAAAAGACTTCACGCAACATGCTGTCCCTGTCGAAATACAGCCGCAGCAATGCCGTGAACTATGAATGGGCAGAAATGTATCTTGACGAGGCGCATACGAAAGGGCTTGTTCCGGTACGGTGCCACTGTAACGTGCTGGCCTGGGCGGAAGACGAGGAAGAGCTCAGGCGTATCAAGAACGATACCGGCAGCCAGCTTGCTCTGATGGGATGCGTACCTCATTACAACACGATAGATACTCCGGTGCTGTACTGGTCTGGTATTCCAGGCAATGCGGGCGATTTTCCGGCTGAGGAAAGTTTCTATACCTTTCTGGAACAGGCTGTCTGCCTGTTTGCTTCGGAAACGAATTATCGCAGTTCGCCCAGCCCGTTCGGTATCCGTATGACGGACAGGCAGAGCGGCGTACCGCTTCATCTGGACATCAGTGACCTGCCCATGCGCAAGGGAATCATCACCAACCGCAACAAGTTCATACTCGGTCCCTCCGGCAGCGGTAAATCCTTCTTTACGAACCACCTTGTCCGCCAGTATTATGAACAGGGTACCCATATCCTGCTGGTGGATACCGGAAACAGCTATCAGGGACTTTGCAGCCTGATTCATGACCGGACACATGGCGAGGACGGTATCTATATCACCTATGAGGAGGACAATCCCATCGCCTTCAATCCGTTCTATACGGATTCCGGGGAATTTGACGTTGAAAAGCGTGAAAGCATCAAGACACTGATACTCACACTCTGGAAACGTGAGGATGAAGCCCCAAGACGTTCAGAAGAAGTGGCCCTTTCGGGAGCGGTGAACGCATATATCCGCAGGATAACGGAAAACAGGGATGTCAGACCCGATTTCAACGGATTCTACGAGTTTGTGCGTGATGACTACCGCCGGATGATTGAGGAGAAGAAAGTCCGTGAAGGATTTTGACATCGACGGTTTCCTGAACGTGCTGGGAACCGTTCTACCGGGGCGGTGACTACGATTTCCTGCTGAATTCGGAAGAGGAACTGGACCTGACCGAAAAGCGCTTCATCGTATTCGAGTTGGACAACATCAGCGGAAACAAGGTGCTTCTGCCCGTGGTCACGCTGATAATCATGGAAACCTTCATCGCCAAGATGCGCCGTTTGAAAGGCATCCGCAAGATGATACTCATTGAGGAATGCTGGAAAGCCCTGATGTCCGCCAATATGAGTGAGTACATAAAGTATTTATTTAAGACCGTCAGAAAATATTTCGGTGAGGCCGTGGTGGTCACCCAGGAAGTGGATGACATCATCAGTTCCCCTGTCGTGAAGGAAGCTATCATCAACAACAGTGACTGCAAGATTCTTCTTGACCAGCGGAAATACATGAACAAGTTCGACCATATCCAGCGGCTTCTCGGACTGACCGACAAGGAACGCGGACAGATCCTGTCCATTAACCAGGCCAACCATCCCGGACGTTTCTACCGTGAGGTCTGGATCGGTCTTGGCGGTACCCATTCGGCCGTGTATGCCACGGAAGTCAGCGATGAGGAATATGCCGTATATACCACGGAAGAGTCGGAAAAGCTGGAATTGCAGAAGCTGGCCAAGGAACTGGGCGGAAATCTGGAACTGGCCGTGAAACGCATTGCGGAAATGAGAAGGGAAAGGAAAAGGTCAAACGGTAAAGCATGACGGTTATGAATGACAGTTTTGAATCGGATGAAAGAAAGCGTAAGGAGACAATCGAATGTCTCTACTGGTCCCTGATGAACGGATGGGACATACCGAAGGATATCCGTGAACATTACGGATTTTCAGAGGACTATGAACTGTACCACCGGCTTGAAAGTATGGAACCGGAAGATTACAGGGAAAGAAGGCTCAGAGGCGAGATACCCGATGCCATAGAGGTCGATGTAAGACTGACACATGCCGTGGAGAAGGTCTTCGAGCGGCTTTGTTCCCCTCCTCCCGTGCAATATCTCGACAAGCTGTATGGGGAACTGGAAAAGCTGGAAAATTTCTTTATATCCGTTGTAATATATTCAAAATCAATATTATACAAAATTCATGTTGCTTCTAAGAAACAAATTAGAAACAAAACTGTCTTTTTTGATAATTCTGTGTTTTTTTCTTTTCATTTGATTTCATTCTTTGCACTTGGTAACATTTGAGTGTCTCGACAAGCAGACTTACGGCTCAAACATCCCCTTGCAAAATCGTCTGACTTTCCCAATGGCTATTTTTGCAGCCAAAAGAAAAAAACACATTATATGGTTCAATGGCGACAGGATAATGCAAAGATACAACTTTCCATCAATAGGCAGTCACATTTTCCTGCCTAAATACAGTTTAGTTTAATTTAGCCTATATATAGAGCTAATAAACCAAACTAAACTGAATTTCCATGCCTTGATCAAATCACCGAAAAACTCTCTTCCCCCCTTTTTATTTTTTCGCTGCACCCCTCTTTTATACGGGAAGCATCTTCCGATACTCCGCACACCGACTTTCGACCTTCCTGATAAGAATTATGTCGCGAAGGTATATGTCATGCCCCATTGTTCACAAGGTCAAGTCTGCCGATTCTCACCAAAATCTCCACCTCGGTTTCACTGAGGTTGTATTTTGCTGCGAAACCTTGCCGGAATGTTCCATGACACCTTTTGTTGCGCCAAAATTTTATCAAGCCCGAAAGTAGCGGATGCTACCAGAGGGAAGAAAAAAACTTAAAATATTGAGATTATGGCAAATTACGCAACAAACAATTTCTTCGCACAGACAGAGAACGAAAAAGACCTTATTACGATTGAGCAGTTCATAGAAGAGAATTTCTGTGATAGCTACATTGCGAGACATGGACAATGTGTCGAGAGTGAATTTTACTCTAAATGGGAATGTCCTCAAAAAGAAATGGATGAATTGATTGCCTTGCTGGAAGCACCTAAGCGAATTTACATTCGCATACATTCTTATGAGCTTGCGAATGAGTATGTGAGCTTCAGGACGTTTTCAAATGGAGTTTGGAACATCAAATAAAGACAGGTTTATGTACGAGAATGAAGAACAGTCCGACATCATAGGTAAGAGCTGCACCTTGCTTACCCCGTACAAGGGTTATACAGAAGGAACTGTTGTCGGCGACTATGGGGACAGAATCATTGTCTCCCTAACCAGCGGAAAAGAAATATCCGAATACCGAGATGAAGTAATCATTTATGAATAATAAGAATATACTTATGACACCGATAGCAAACAAATTTGTCCAGTGGGAAGTGCCTGCACTGGAGACATTGCGGAATAGCCGTGCGTACAAACTTCGTGAGAGCCTCAATAATGGAGGCAAGTTGAGCCGTGAAGATAAAAATTGGATAACCCGCAGCGTGAAGGAAAGCGTTTATTTCAAGCGAGGAATTGCCATAAATGGCTATCACTTCGATTTCTCGGATGTCCTTAAGCGGTATTTTGTGAAACAACATGGGTTCATCTGTGAATATTATGCCATTGACAAGACTGCATTAAGGTCAATATTGTACGGCAGAATAGATGACATTGTAGAACTAAAATAAGACAGGAATATGTGTGTATCAAGGTCATTTCTCAATACGCCGTATTGAGAATATGTACCTTCGATACTTTTTATCATGGCTATTTTCCGGGGGCAGGGATTCCTTTTTTATTTTCTTTTGGCTGCACCACACCCTTTTATTGCACATTCCATTCGCTGCGGAGCGACCCTCATGCTTTTGCCCGCAGGGGGCATTCCTGCCCGCTTTCCTGCCTGCCTCCTGCTTCCCATTGCAGCCGGAACAGACGCCTGACGGATGCTTTGCGCAAAGCCGGCTGTTGAACTTCCGGTCATGGCCCTCCACGCAGGGCTTTTTGGCCCGCCATTGGCTCCTTTTTGCCGCTTCAATGTCAAGCGGGTGTGGCTGGCCTGCCGACTTCATGCCGGCACTACGGGGAGAATATGCCTGCTTGCGCCTTGCGGACACGTCCTTCCGAAGCCCGTCGCTTCGTGTTCTACTTTTTCACTACTGCTTTTGGCCGAAGTCACAATCATTTTCCGCCGCAAAGATAGTATGCGGTCGGGAGCGGCTTGACAAGCCTTGACCAATGCACAGCTGTACAAATCTTCCTTTATCGGGCCTGCGGTTTTGGGGGACCAAAAATAAAGAGTATTTGCTGGCAGTCCTTGGTGCATCCCTTTGCGGCACCTACTTTTTTGGGCATCGTAAAATTGATTCGTTTAACTTCTAAAAGCATTGAATTATGAAAAAGATTGAGAACACATTCACAGTGACAGGTTTCGTAGGTAAGGACGCTGAAATCCGCAGTTTCACCAGCGCAAGTGTAGCACGTTTCTCCCTGGCCGTAGGCCGTCAGGAGAAGTCCGGCGATCAGACCAGCCGGGTGTCCGCTTTCCTGAATTTTGAAGCGTGGCGCAAAAACGATAACAAAGGGTCTTTCGAGTACCTGGCCAAAGGCACCCTGCTTACCGTGGAGGGCTATTTCAAGCCCGAAAGATGGACAGACAAAGACGGCATCGAGCATAATAGCATCACGATGGTAGCCGTCAAGTTCTACCCGGCAGCGGAAAAGGAGGAAGCCCCTGCGGAGCCGGCAGCGAAACCGAAACGGGGCAAAAAATAACCTCCTGCTTCCCGGTCAAAAGCGGCCTTCGGGTCGCTTTTCTTATGCTCATTGTTATTCTCCTCGAGCCTGTTCCTTTTATACTGTATCCATGCCGGTCCCGCCGTCCATTGATTTTCCTGTGCAAAGTTAAGCCGGGCGGGAATCGGCAAGGCGCGGCTTCATTTGTCGTTAACAACCATCAACTCGCAAGCTCGTCAATACTTGTTCAACACAAATGAAATCGTCCACGGGACTATCCGCTTCCTCCTTGCCTTGTTCCCTCCTTTCCGGCTTGTATCCTGCACATAAAATCAAATCCCGTCGGAAGAGGCGAAACCTCTGAAGAGAGGGAAGAAAAACAAACAATTAAAATCATATCAAATGGAGAATTTACAGCTTCAAAGGATGGGTAAAAGCAATCATCGACAATGAAAACGCAGAAGTTCTGTGTCAGTTGGAAGAAAATGGGGTCGGCAATATAGGGAAAAAGACTCTGGTTGAAATGGCGAAAGCGCAATTTGAACACTGGAAAGAGTTTTGCCAACTACTTGACACAGAGAGTAGAATGGCGGTGCATGTTTGTGTATACGGCAATGACATTCTACCCAACGGCTTGCTTTGCCGGAAAGAGCATGAATGTGTCTATAGGGACTTCGTTAAAATTGAGCCGCACAGGAAGAATATTAACTTATAAAATTAAAAGACATGAAACAGATTATTTGGTCGAGCGAGGACAGGTTGGATGATAATGCAAGAGAAAGATACCAGGAATTTCAGCGTGAGGTGCAAGATGACAACACTTACATTGTCAGTGATGAAGAATGGACGGACGAGGTGTACGGCTATTTGGATGACGAACGGCATAACTTGAACAAGCACATTGACGGCGTTATCATGGTGTTTGCCGATTTAGGGCTGTGGTATGGCCGGAGGCAGGGCTATCAAATACTGGGTAGCAATATCGCCGACATATTGCATTCCCAATGTGATGAAGTCGAGTGGTACGGTGATGGTTACAACATTCGGGGACGCATGATTCACCATGACGGAACGAACCATGTTTTTTTGTATCGTATAGCCAAAAACAGGGACGATGCGGAACGCATTGCCGCCAAAATCTACAGTGGGGAAATCGACGAGGAAGGTTTTCGCCGGAGAACCCGTTCACTCTATCCGTATGTCGCCGATGTTTACGGCTGGAAGACCATAAGCCGAAAAAAGACCGCGTGAGAATGACAAACATGGCAATGGATGCCGCAGCCGTCTATGGGATGTGTTGCGGCATATTCCTTTCATTCTGCATGAAAGACCCTTTTGCGGACCGGGCAACCTGTTCTGACTCATCCGGACTAACCTTTTTATATATACCTCTTTTTCCCTTTTCTATTATTTTCTGTTCGCCTCTATAATCCGGACCGTAAGCCGTCTATTGTTTCTGCAAATTTCGATTGCCGCCTGTCAGTCCGCTCAAGGACCTCCTTGCTTGCTGGCGGAAAATCTTCCTCACCGGCTTCGCTGGCGAGCGTATTTTTCGCAGCATCCTTGTTCTTGGACTGGTCGCCAATCCTCGGGCAGAAAAATAAACAGCCTTCCGGTACAGGATTGTATCAGAGGGAAAAAAATCAAACTTAAAATTGAAGCATTATGACATTCAGAGAATTTATGAGCGAGAACGACTACACGGTACAGACAACCTTTTGGGAAGATTTCACAATAGCCGACCGGTTTGGGCTTTCGGCTATCCGGGACACATACAACCGTGCTTTCAAGGAGTGGAATGAGAACTACAAGTTTCTGACCGAATTGGTATTGGTTCTCAATCACAAGATTTGGCAGCATCACAAGAGCCACCCCGAAGTCGCAGCACTTTACAATGACCTATGGAAGCAGGCAGACCTATACGCGGTCGAAAATCTGAAAGATGACGAGTTGAATTATTTTTTTGAAGTAACGGATTAAGCAGATATTAAAATAGAAAAGATATGACAAAAGAAGAAGTTTTACAGCATGACAAGAAGTTCCGCTACATGCTCCTGTCCCGAATGCAGTCGGATTGCGAGTATTATCTGAACTATGGCAACAGGAACCCAAAACGCCTGTGGGCTGGCGATGAACAGCGACAAATCGAGTACATGATACTGTTGCATGACAGTTTCAAGGAGGATGAGAAACCGCAGTGGCTTTCGCTTGATGAAATTCTCGATTACCAAAAGAGAATGCTTGAGCCTGTCGCCTGATGCGAAAAGTAGCTGCAGCCGTCCTGATGGTGGCGGCTGCGGCATTTGCTGAGGTCTATCCCAACTCCTTTTTTATCGGCCACCGACATTCGCTTCTGACATTTTTATTCTATTCAATGCCATGCGGCATAATAATTTATGAAAAGGTTTTATGGAAAAGAAGTATATCCGTCCCAAAGCATTGTGAAATTTAACGGATGTGCAGATACTGATTGCCTGCTCCGATTTTACCAGCTCGCCACACTCAATCTTTATTTCAAAAAATAGATGCCTGTCGTCTTTTTCAATTTGTATGTGATTGGTGGAGTTCTCCGTTATAAGGTCGTTAAAGCCGTTACTGGTTTTCAGCCCGAACCTTTTTACAATTTTATTCCGGATATTGAAAAGCAACCTTACAAGAGGAGGATAGTCGGAGAAAATCATGTCGTACACCTCCTGTGCCGTAATCTGCTTTTTCGTACATACGCTTATCGAATATTTGTCTATGTAGTCCATTTTACTGTTTTTTATTGCAATATTGCACGTTTATAATTTGACAAACCATTTTCTATTCGGTTAAAAAACATTCCCCATCAATGTCTTTAATACGGATGACAAGAATACCCGTACCATTCTCAAACTGTAGAACCCCTTTGTCCGTCTCGACACTCTTGACAATCCCAGTCGCCGTATGATAACTTCCACCCTCTTTCTTATCATCAGGCACAAAATAAGTAACACTAATAGTCGGCTTTTCATCCAGTGAATGCAGATACGCCAGCTTCCTGTTCAGCACTTCTGCATCGCTTTCGGACAGTTCCTGTTCCGCCTCCGTCAGCCTTGCGACCTCTGTGATGGCTGCATTGTGCCCGGTCAGGGCGGCAAAGGGGGCAAACTGGGCGGCACGGTTGTACATGGACATCTGCGGATGCCTTTCGGAAACGTGGTGCGGCAGGTCGATAATGTCGTCGTATGGATGCTTCATGCCTTGTGTCCTCCTATCTGTTCATTGCGTTCCCTGGCAGTGGCGCCCTCTTCATAATTCAGTCCTTTCAGAATGGCGTTCTTGCCGAACTGTTTCTTGATATTCAGAATGGCCGTCTGTATTTTTCGCTCCTTTGCCAGTCTTTCCTTTTCTTCCCTCTGTTCCCTTTCCAGTGCTTCGTAGTCTGTGAACAGGTCATACTGTACCGGAGCTGGGTTCTTGGCTGCCGTTTCTTCATCGACGACATGGTTCGTGGTCAGGTTGATGCGTCGCACCAGAAGGTTGGGATTGACAATCCGGTCGAAAAGTTCCATGACGGCTTCTGATATGAGCCGGGCGGATGATGTCGGGCTTTCAAGGTTGGCTGTGCCATGTGCGTGCTTCGGGACTTTCCGGCCATAGTAGTCGGTCGTTACCTCACCCTTATATGTTGTCCGAGCATCTTCATTGGACAGACTGGCTGTATCATAGCCGATGGTCAGCACGAGCTGGTCTGTAACCATCCTTTTGTCAAGCAGGTCGAGAGCGGCGCTTTCCGCCATTTCCCGGACTACCACACGGGCTTTCCGTACCGTGTATGGCTCCTGGAGCACCTGCCCGCTGCTGAACGAGTTCGTTGCCGGCTTATAGGCTTTTATAAATTCCATCGTGCAAGGCTCCCATCCCCAGGCATGGTCTATCAGCAGCTCTGCATTGACGCCAAACAGCTGATACAGCACCTCTTCGTTCCTGACGGACTGCCTTGCGATGTCTCCCATCGTGTAGATGCCGTATTGCTCCAGTTTGCTGGCTATGCCTTTTCCCACACGCCAGAAATCCGTCAGCGGTCGGTGCGTCCACAGCTTCCTGCGGTATGTCATCTCATCCAGTTCCGCTATGCGCACACCGTCCTTGTCCGCTGGGATATGCTTGGCCTCGATGTCCATTGCTACTTTGCAGAGGTACAGATTGGTGCCAATCCCTGCGGTTGCCGTGATGCCAGTCTGCCGCAGTACATCGCCGATCATTCTTCTTGCCAATTCGTGTGCCGTGACTCCGTAGGTGGACAGATAATCCGTTACGTCCATGAACACTTCGTCTATTGAATATACATGGATGTCCTCCGGGTCAATATAGTTGAGATATATCTTGTAGATGCGCGTGCTGTGCTCGATGTAATAAGCCATGCGGGGCGTAGCGGCGATATAGTCCACCTCCCAGTCCGGATGAGCTTTCAGATCAATGTCCGACACAGATTTTCCTGTCAGCCTGTATCCCCTTGAGTTTCTTCTGCGCCCGGCATTGACTTCCCTTAATTTCTGCTCAACCTCGAACAGCCGGGCCCGGCCGGGAATGCCGTATGCTTTTAGCGAAGGACTGACGGCAAGGCAGATGGTCTTTTCCGTCCGGCTCCTGTCGGCCACGACGAGATTGGTCGTGAGCGGGTCAAGCCCACGTTCCACACACTCGACCGAGGCGTAGAACGACTTCAGGTCAATAGCTATGTATGTCCTGCCTGTGTCCTGCATGTTCATCTTCCCAACGGGTTATCGGTCTCTCCGGTAATCAGACTTCCTGAATCCGCCCCACAGCCCTTTAAGGATTTTGCCTACTACCCAGAACACGGCTATAATCACCAGAATTTCCATACTCTTCTCTTTTTATATAACTATATAATTATGCACTTATATAATTATGATTTTATATAATTATATATTATAACAATATCAATTCTATAACTCATTGAGGCTCTCCTCATTCTCCTCAATGTAAGTCATTATTATTGCGGCTGCAAGCGACCTCAAAGGAATATTACGGTGTGCATTGAGGCGGATTAGTTCAAGCCGTTTCTTTACCTCTTTGGGAAGCCAGATGGCAAATCCCTGCTCGCTTATGCCGGTATATTTTGCGAGGTTTTCCTCAAAGGCTTTCTTGCCTCTCTTGCGGCGTTTTGTCTCCCTTTCTGCGGCAGGGTCGCCGTTCGCATCCACGACGGGTTCTTTATCCTTGCCTGGTGTCGTTATGCCCCGCACGATGTCGTCCAGTCCCATGTTCGCAAGCGGGTTGTCTATTTCTGGTCTGCTGTTCTTTGCCATAGCCTTTATTTTTTAAGATCAAGTTCCTCGATGATTTTATTGAAAGCCGGTTCAAGCAGTTCCGTCTGGCTTTTCTCCAACGGGTACAGCGTGGAATATCTCTTTATGGCCACGCTCTGCCTCACCATCGGTGTAACGGTGCCGACCAGCCCGAGATACCCGATGGTCTGTTCCCGTTGCCGTATCTCTTCCGCCTTCCTCTCGGCCGCGTTGATTCGGTTGGGGATGAAAATCAGGCCGGCTGATGACACCGACTTCAGAGCCTTGACGAATATGCCTGTGGCGTCCACAGTGTCCGCGCGTCGAATGATATGGGTATTATTGCCGTATCCGCTGATTGGTAGATGTATGCCAGGTTGCGGTCGTTCAGGTTTATATATTTGAATATCAATCAAATAATTTCTTTTTTAAGTATAATTTAAAATTAAATGCGGCTTATATCGGTGTAATATCATCTACTGAATATATATTTATATAAATATATAATTATATAATCACATAAAGGTTAAACAGCTTGAATGAATACTCATTTAGGTGCATATAATCTGTCAATGGAACGAGCTTCACTCCGTTTCATCTGTTCCCTTTTTCCGTCTCGGTCCTTTGGTCCGTCCTCTGTTCAAATCAACATTGTATTTGTTCAGAATACGGAATATCGAACTCCTGCTGCTGAATCCGCTTACATTGGCTATGTCATCCATAGAATAACCGGCATTGTACATATCCACGATGGTTCTTTCCCGTTCAGTCCGGGATAAAGTCTTCACCGTTTTGGCCGGAGATTTGATGTTCTTTTGGAACAGCATGATATGGCTGGAAGATTTCCGCAATGCGGCTATTTCTTCCGGAAGGGCTCCAATCATTTCAAGAACCTCCGCTGCCGTAGTTTCCTTGAACAGTTCATTACGGCTGTCAATTCGGTCATGGATGGAAATCAGACGCACGACCTTGATCCTGCACATCTCTATGCAGACGGCAAGTTCCCGCACCCCACGAACCGCGTTACTGAACTTCGATACCACAAGCTCGTCGCCCCGGTCAAGGGCATTCATGAGCTGTTTCCATTGCGGACGCATCAGCTCATGGTCAGTCTCTTCCTCAATCACCTGTACACAGCCGAATTTCAACATCCATTCCTTATCGGCCTCGTATGAGTCATAGTGATTAGCCTTGAATATGTATCCAACTTTTGCCATTGTCTTATGCTGAAAATAATAACCGATGCAAAGATAATGTTTTTTGTTTGTCTGAAATCATACTCCGACATATTTATTCTAAAAATCGTATTCTGAACTTACTTTTTCTTTCACTTGTTTTCATTGGAAATCATACTGTTGAATATGAATAAAAATAATTATCAAAATGCGGTTTTATATCGCGTTTTATGGCAAATATTGTATAGTTTTGTGTCGTTTTTAGTCTGAAATTGCAAGATGATAGATACAAAATCATATTCAAAATCAAGGTCTCTTATGGCCGGGTTGGTTGCCGCATCGGTAGCCATGTTCCTGTCCGTATCTTGTAGTAACGGAAATGGCAGTGCCGAAACGTCAATGAAAGAAGATCCTGCCGGAACATACGGAAAGTTCCTAAGTGAAATCAGAAACATGGACAGCCTCTCGACGGAAGAGCTGGCAATTAGTATCAACCGGTGGCAGTTCCTCAAGGATTCCGTCTTTTTCTATGCGACACAGGACACTTCCGGCAATCCCCATTCCGACCTGTACGGTAAATGCAACGAGGTTCACGATTCTCTCCGCACGGAGTTCACCCGTCTGGCAGGGTCAGCACCGCGTTCCTATCAGGACGTGTTCACGCTCATGGAAAGGACTTCTCCCTATTGCGGCGACAAAGAACTGACGGATGCGGCAGACAGTATAAGGCCGTTCTTCTGTTCTCTTGACAGTATCCCGCCCCTTGCCATTGACGGCAACGGCATTCGTTCGGCGTACCGCCGGTTGCTTGCCGGGACATTGCAGGGCGGAATACATAATCTTACCGACTTGAAAACATTCATCAGGGACGAGGATGTCATGTTCCGCACCTTTCTTGCGCACCTTGACGGTCAGACCGAAGAGGATGTGTCGGATTTGACAAAAGACACGGAACGGTGCTGTTCGTTGGTTTTCCTCGCTGCGGAGAAAAAGGAAATATCCTACCGGGATGCGATGATATACATGGCCATGCGTACCAACCGCCGGATTATACAGAATGCGGTTGCCTGCCTTGATGACATCCGCGAGGACAAAGTAAAATCCAAGGCGCAGGCATTCGGATATGCGTGCATGATACTGCAGCCCTACATCTCGATGGACGGCATTTGTATGGCCTTGCTTTCCGGATACGAAAAAGAGAAGTTGCGCCACATTGCGGAACAGACGCCTGCGGCTTTTACCCGGCTGGGAGATGTTCTGCAGTCGGACAATAACGGACTGGCGGAACTGCCCGGCACGCTGATGGGGATATACATCCGGACATTATGAACGAAACACAAACAGACATGAATATGCTACGACATTTTCTGAACGATTTCCTTTCTTTCGTCCCGTTGCAGTTGCCGCAGCTTCTCGATGTGACGACAATGGAGGAACCGCAGTTCTACGGAGACTATGTACTGCTTACATTTCCTCTGCGCGACACCTACGAGTTGGAAGAGGTAATGGACATGTTCGAGGACGACATGGAACTGATTACGCTGTACCACCATATCCCGATGCCGACGGAGCAGTACGGGCACAGCACCTGTGCCTACTCCAATCCCGCTTTCGGGCAGATGTTCAAGATGAACGCCAAGACCGATGCCGATGGCAGGGTCAGCTGCGTTTTCGCCACTATTTACGATTCGCTCGATCTGATGTACGGCGACCTTTGCCTTGATCTCAAACTGCATTCGAAAAGTGGCACATTGAAATACAGGAGGAACAAGGAAGACTTATTGATGGATTTTATATGAGAAATACATTGTACCGACAGATGGTGTACTGGATCAATGCACACAGGACATGGATTGAGGTGGCCGATGCCAGCCTTTTCAGGGAGCACGTCATCGCAAGGAGCGACAGGACAGACTACCTCGTTTCCCGCACGCTGGTCCTACGGGCATTCAAGCCGAACGGAGGCTGTGCCGAAGGCACCGTGTGGAACATTCCCGAACACGATTTGGACAGGGCGTTGGCCACATTGCGCAAGCAGGACAGACAGTTTCGTCAGCGAATCAAGAGAGCTGCCATGTTCCTCACGGCCAAGGATGCTGAAGCCATAATACAACTGGCTACGCATGGCATTGTCCGGTTGGAACTGCTTGAACAGCCCATACATCTTTCATCAAAACCATAATGCCTATGATTTGCCTTTTATTACAATTCGTATTCCTTGTGCTGCCCGTCATTCTGCCGATGGCATTGTACAGGAGCCGCCGTCCTTTCATGGCAGTATTCTACCGCGCCATGACAGGCAATGCCCGGGCACGCAAGCTCTACACGCAGGTGCTTGTAGTCCTGCTGCTCCTTTTCCACTATGTCTATACAACTGGACATCCCGGACAGTTCGGTACGGTATTGTCCGCTATCGTATGTGCCGCCATGTTCTCCGCCAGGAGGACGGACAGATGGCTTCGCAAGCTGCTCGACCATCCAAAGGCATTTGTCGTCTGCGGTGTCTTCGCACTGGCTGTATGTGCCGTGCCGCAGTTGTTCACCCTGTCCGTCACTGTTTCATATATCCTTCTGGCTGCCCTGTTCTATCCCTCCGGCAGGGTCCTGTCCGAATGGGAGGATAGAGACAGGAGGCTTTACCTGTCGGAGCATCCGGATGAGATGTCCGACATCTACCATTGCAATCATCACGCAAGGCTGCCATGATAATGCGGACAGAAGCGGCCTAAATTTATCCGCACAGTAGTCAATCATAAAAAACAGAATGAAGATGAAGAATAAAGAAGCAATGACCGCAACCATATCAACGAGTATCGGTCTGTTCGACTTCCTCAAGGAAAAGGTAGGCGAACGCAAGACAAGGACGGAAGCCTATTGCGACCTGTTGGACAAAACACAGGCAGGTTTTGTTTCCCCCTTTTTAAGGAATCAGGATATTGAACTCAATCCCGGCCAATGTCATGTGACCGTTTCCGACCTCGCTTCCGAATGGCATTGGCACAGGGCCACTGTCCGCTCCTTTCTGGAGACATTGGAATCATTCGGTCAGTTGGAAAGGATGAAACTGCCGAAAAGCATGGTGATCACCATGCACCTGCATGATGGCAGCCATGCCGTACCCGATATTGTACAGGGAACCGCAAGCATTGTCCGACAGTTGAACGGAATCCTATCCGAATGGATAAACGGCAGCATCACTTCCGATGACGCCGGTATTGCGTGTGGTCAGATTGTACACCAGTCCATCACCGATGCCGGACTCAAGTATGAACTGCCGGAAGACGACTGCAGTGTCACCTTGCAGAAGTTGCCGGAGAGGATGAACGCGCGGGTGCTGGAAATCCACACCGCTGCTGTGGAGTGCATCGTCCTTGCTGCCCTGCGGAAAGTGTTGCGCCGGTCGAAGCCGGAAGAAAGCATGAAACTCATGCAATACTTCTGTTTTGATCTGGGAGCAAGCTGGCCGTCATTCATTGACCTGTCAAAGACCCTTGCAGAGCAAATTCTGAACTCAGGGAAAGAAAAGGACATCGACCACGACGACGACCGTCAGCTGCTCCTTGACGACCTTCACGACCCGTTCCTGTCGGCTGCGGCGAAAGCCCTGGAGAAATCCGCAGGTGCGGACTGTCGAACCCCATTGTATAACCACGGATAATCCGTCCTTCAGCCGGCGTAGCCGTCCTGCCGTTTATAACAGGCATCCGGGCTTGCCCGTCTGCCACCAAACAAAGGGATGGGAGCCTAATACCCCAATGACAGGGAGCCATTGGGAGAGATGTCCAGGCAGGCAGCAAGCTGGGACATGAAAGATTATCCAATGCAACAGAAGAAGCAGTATGGCAAATGCAAAACAGGTTCTCGACGTTCAGGTCTCCAAAGGCATCACCACCGCCCAAAGCAACGAACATCTGCGTAACCGCAGTGAGAAGGCGGCGGAATATGCCATGAAGAAAGGTAACTACGACCCGACAAGGGAACATCTGAACTTTGAGATAGTAAACGGCAAGGTGCGTCCTGTGGACAAAAGCCGGAGTATTCCGGATAGGATGGCCGACAGTCTCCGTCAGCGGGGTATTAAGGACCCGAACGAAGGACTGGTGGAGCCCAAGTACAGGACGGTGGTCAACATTATCCTCGGCGGCTCCCGCGAACTGATGCGGCAGCTTGCCTTTGGAAAGCAGGATGTGGATTTCGAGCAAGGAGCGGATAACAGCCGAATCGTCAGAAAGCCGGAAATTGAACAGTGGGCAAAGGATGCCTATAGATTCATCTGTGACAAGTATGGCGAGCAGAATATAGCGGCGTTTGTTGTGCATCTCGATGAACAGAATCCCCATATACATTGTACACTTCTGCCAATTAGGGACGGCAAGTTTGCATACAAGGAGATATTTGCCGGAAAGGACAAATACGAGTACAGCGCAAGAATGAAACAACTGCACAGCGACTTTGCAGAAGTAAACAGGAAGTGGGGACTTTCCAGAGGCAGCAGTGTCTCAGAAACCGGTGCTCGTCACAGAACAACCGAGGAATACCGTCGTATGCTGTCGGAGGAATGTACGACCATTGAGGAACAGATAGCCCGACACAAGGAAGTCCTTTCGGATCTCCAATCGGACATCCGGCTGGCAGAGCGCAGGGTTAAGGGTCTGACCTCTATGGTGGAAAATCTTTTTGAAGAAGCAAGCGGAGAAAGAGGCAAGGCTCGCCGTTCTTGAAGACGAATTGAAAGAGCACAAAGGGCGATGCCGCTGCCATATCAGCTGAGACGGACAAACTGAAAAGGAATTAGCCTATATCCAACTCAAACTGGTAGACAAACAGGATAAGCTGGAAGTGGCCGACCGACAGTTGACCGACCTTAAAGAGAATATGGATGTCATTCAAGAGCGGACGGAGCAACTTAAAGAGGAAGCCTACAAATACTCCCGTGATGTCCATTCCAAAGTGGACAGCCTGCTCAAGGATGCAATGCTTGAAAATATGGTGAATGAGTTCCGTGACTTTTCGGCACGGATGAGCACCCCGGAGCGGCAGATGTTTGACGGGACACTTGTGCAGTCCATAGCGGAACAAGGGAACGAAGTCATGCGTTGCGCCACCTTGTTGTTCCTGGGCATGGTCGATGATGCCACAACCTTTGCCGAAACACATGGCGGAGGTGGAAGTAAGAGTGACCTTAAATGGGGACGGGACGAAGACGAGGACAACCGTGCATGGGCGCTCCGCTGCATGAGGATGGCAAGCCGCATGTTGAAGCCTGCAATCGGCAGGAAGCCCAAGCGTTGACCGGCATCCCTGACCCATAAATCAAAAGAATCAACCAATAAAGTATCAGATTATGACGAAACATATCATTTTGTTCTTTGCGGCACTTTGTTCGCTGTACAACCATGCGAATGCTGCACCGTCGGACAGCGATACTGTCCGATATGAAAGTTTCAGTAACGGCATTGAAATGCTACGCCCGATGCAGCCCTCTTATCTTGACGGAGTGGTAGTCCCGACACGCAGGAGCGGCAACTGGTTTGTCAGCCTGTCTGGAGGTGCAACGGCATTTCTCGGCACGCCGCTCGGATGTGAGGACATTTTCGGGAGACTCAAGCCCTCTTGCACTATAGGTGTGGGCAAATGGTTCACGCCGTCAGTCGGTGCCCGTATCAATTACAGCGGACTTCAATTCAAAGACAGCCGTCTGTACACACAGGAATATCATCATATCCATGCGGATCTGATGTGGAATCTGCTCGGAAGCAGGTATGCGAAACAGGATAATGTCCGATGGAGTCTTTCTCCGTATGCGGGTCTTGGGCTGTTGCACAATGCAGACAACGGACATAATCCGCTTGCCATATCATACGGCATACAAGGTCAGTACCGTTTGTCCAAGAGGGTAAGTGTCCTGATGGAACTTTCCGGGACGACCACATTCCAGGACTTCGACGGATACGGTAAAGCGAACCACCTCGGAGACCACATGCTTTCATTGACGGCAGGCTTTTCGTTCAGCATTGGCAAAGTCGGCTGGAAACGTGCTGTTGACACCCGTCCGTATGAACGGCATAACGAGTGGCTGACCGGCTATGCTAACACCCTTTCTGAACAGAACAGGCAATATGTTGGCAAACTGGACAAGGAAAGAAGGGTCCTGGACGAACTGAAGAAGATTCTCGAAATCGAAGGGCTGCTCGATACTTACGGGCATCTGTTTGATGACATGGAAGCCGATGACAGGAGGTTTCCCGTAAACAATTACAGCGGGCTGAACTCTCTGCGGGCAAGGATGAAAAACCGTCATTGGGACGGCAGTTCGCCTCTTACAACGAAAATGTGCACAGACAGCATACAGTGCAAAAAGACAGACAGTATCTGCAAAGCCGGTAAGGACAGCATTCCCGGATTGCGGAACATGACAGTAAATCATTCAGATACCATTTCTGTGGCCGGTTATTTCGCCCTCATGCAGCATGGAGGCGAATGTATAGGCTCTCCGGTCTATTTCTTCTTTGATCTTAACACCGCCCACCTTACGGACTCTCTGCAAAAGGTCAATCTTGACGCGCTCGCTCATGTAGCCAAGAAGTATGGACTGTCCGTAAAAGTCACGGGAGCGGCAGATAGCGCAACCGGCACAGCTTCTATCAACAATGCGTTGAGCACAGCCAGAGCCGATTACATTGCCGGTGAACTCATCAAGCGTGGCTTATCGGCAGAAAGCATTACCAGAACATATGAGGGCGGCATATCGTATTATGTGCCGAACGAAGCCAACAGACACACGAAAGTAGAACTTTATTTCAGATAAGTAGTCTTTTTGTTCATAAGTGAAAACAACTTTTTCATTTTTTGAGAGCCTGTCCGTGACGGATCGGCTCTCATTTTCGCTAATATATTTCTATGAATTTGTTTGGGTTGAAAGCCAAATGTTCATTATAGAATACATAGCCGAGTTGGTTTGTGACACATTTTGTCCCGCCGATAATTTTATCAATATTACGATGTGAATGACCGTATATCCAATAATCTATAGGATTGTTTGTAATATAATCGGTAAGATCGACTGTAAAAGCTCCGTTTAACGGACTTCCCGTGAACTCTGGCGCAAGCAATTCAAGTGACGGTACATGGTGCGTAACTACAATGATATGTTCCTTATTGCTTTTGAATATGCTTTCTTTGAGAAATCTAAAACATTTGTCGTGCTCCATATTGAAGCGCGTCCAGTTAAGAGAATCGTTTTCCCCACATTTGATACGCCGGAAATCCGATATAGCCAGTTCTGTCCGGAATGCATCCTGCCGTTCTATATGAGACCATAGTGTGGTCGCTATTATTTCAGTATGTTCGGACAAAGGAATAACAGCATTATAATAACAAATGACATTAGTCCGTATTCTTGATGTCCAACCGTTATATAAAGAGTCAAGATTGAATATTTTGTAAAACTCATGATTTCCTGGAACAACAATTACTTGCTTGTAATTGTCGGAAGCCCAATCCCAAAACGGATGGCGGCTGTAGTTCTCATCTCCGAAATACCCTATGTCACCTGCCAATACAAGAATATCTCCTGCAACTTTCAGCGGATTATGCTTGATATAACTGGCATTCTCCGCAAATTCCAGATGAAGGTCGGATGCGTATTGTAATCGAGTCATTTTACAAAAAGCTGGTTTTCAGTTGCTCCAACATCTGCTCTCCGGTAATGTTTCGCAAACCGGCCGATTTGAAGAAATCCTGGTTGGGAAGTTCGTCCTTAACTTCATCACAGAAATGTGACACATCATCTTTTAATGTCTGTGGTACATCCTCGAAACTGTCGGAAGGAGCAAGCATGGCTGCAAGCCTGAACACATCCTTTTTGTGTTTCTGTATATGCTTGCTGTCCACTTGTTCCCCTTTCGCCTTTCTATCGGACATTTCAAGAAATGCTTTGCATTTCAGGCAGATAAGGCTCTCTACATTTGCAATGTGAACACCATCTTCAACATAGCTGTGTTTTATCGTGAAATTGTAATAGCCATCATCCATAAGTATGGCAGAAAGGCTTGACAAATCATCATCTGTCGGGATGGGGGTTATGTGGGCGTCTTCCGGAAAGTCCAACAGTCCTATATTGCGTGAGAAAAGCTCTATCTGATAGGGAAACTCCATACTTGCCGGTTTCATAAACCGATAATACTCGTGTTTATGCTGATTGCCTTCACTTGTTCCTATATTGCGCTGCTCATATCCTGCGGCTTTTACCAGTTCCCAAAACCGGGAGACAAATTCGTGGGACAGGGCTTCTACTACGAGAATGATGTCTATGTCTTTGGTTGCCCTTGAGTCTGCGCATATAGTTCCTCGTGAATTTCACATGCCGTGCCTCCAATTATAACATAGGAATCTTCAAATCCCTTTGAAGAACTCCTTGAACTTCTCAATACCTTTTTACCATTGTATGTCGTTTAATAGATTATCCAATTCTATTTGAACTCTTTCGTCTTGATTGTCTTTAAGTGACAAATACAGCGACAGCTTATCTACAGTCCCTGTATGGCTCAACAGTTTCGGGTCATATTTCCAGATTTCAATACGGAATAATCCATATTCTTTATTGATTGGAATATCGGACTGATGCATATCAGTCCTGTTGATGGCATACATATCCGAATTTTCCTCATTGATTAGTGTATATTCTGATAGAGCATTTATACCGCATTTCAGGCTTCCGCTCGGAAGGAAATCGGAAAAAGCAATTTTTTCAACCGGAGACACGAGGAAAGGCATGGCTTTCTCCCATAGTTCCTTTCCGTAGTAAATCAATCTTACTTCTTTTGTCTTTTTCCCTTCAAGTGAAACCAAACCGTTTTCGCTCAGCCACCGTAATGAACGATTGATGGTCGCGTATGAGACTTGAAAGATTTCCATCAAATCTTTTGTCTCACATCTATCAATGGACTTTATTTCCAGATTGTAAAGTAGTAAGCACTGTGCCATAGGAGGTATGGTCTCCTTTATATCTATTCCTGTTGCTTTTGCCTTTTTAAGGTCAATCAGCAGAGATGGAATGAACATCTGTTTTTTCGGAATGATGAAATTTGACCTTTGTGAGGTCAGTCTTCCCACATTATAGGATGCTATGTTGTCTGTAACAAGTACGACCGGGCATTCACATTTATGCTCTATTAGATTAAATGTCCGTTTCAGCTGTGCAGGAGATATTTCATTCCCATCATGAGTTAAGGCAAATACAACAGCGTGACCGAGCAATTCAACTTTATAAAGATTGAAGCTCTGTGTTACTGCAATGGGAATAGTATCGGATATGCATTTTTCTAATGGGACAAGAGTTACTTTCTCATCCAAGACGGAGAGAACATAGTCTGTCACCAATTTTATAAATTCATCGTTATTGCACATAATCATATTGATGTGATTTTGTGCAAAAATAGTGATTTTATATTGATAGGCAAAGGTATAGCATCTTTTTTACAGATAATATCCATCTTTTTACTCATTCTCGTACTCATCGGCTGCCTGTCAGCCCTGTTTTTCCGTGCAAAGGTACTGCGGAGGGCGAATGTCAAGTACCGCCATGCTGACAGGCCTGCGTACCGGATGACAGCTTTCCGCAAATCACAGATTTGGGTATTTCATCAGCTACTTTGCCGTCCACTTGCCTTATTGCCCCTGACCCGCAGTCTTTTCACGCACGAAAATCATTCCCGACCGGAAGCCGTAAGGCTCCGAGAAAAGGGAAAGATAAAGAAAAAGTTTAACGGATTAAATTTAAGAGTTATGCCTAATTGGTGTTCAAGTGCGTATGTGATAGAGGGCGACGCAAAAGAAATCAAGAGCCTCTATGAGTTAATGAAAAAACTGGAAGACATGGAAAAACCTTCAGTGGAAAACGGCTTCGGGACTACATGGCTGGGATGCCTTGTGGATGCCTTGGGCAAGGATTGGAACGATGTATATTGTCGTGGTGAGTGGAGCAGCCTTGAAATGGACGGCGAAGTGATAAGATTATACACCGAGACGGCATGGTCTCCCTGCAATGAGGTGTTTGACCTTGTGAGGGAAAAATATCCGTCACTTTACTATTATTTTCAGGCGGAAGAGCCGGGCATGGGAATTTATGAAACGAACGACAGTTCGGGTGTCTATTTCCCCGACAGGTATTTTTTTGATGCCTGTACGCCCGAAGAAGAGTACATCAGCGAATACTTCGAGAATCAGGAAGATGCGTTCAAGTGGATTGAGAAAGAGACCGGGAAACCAATAAGGTCGGCAAAGGATGTCGAAGCTCTTGATGCAGAATGGAGTGAGAAGTGCGAAGATGCTTTCTGCTATCTGCATGAGTTTGAGGTGATAAGTTGACTCGGGTAAAGGGGCATATCTCCCGGGCTGCAAGTCAGTTCGGGGGATTTTTCATGTCATCACAATCCTTTATCCGGTTCCTGCTCCCTGTTTTAACCGGATGCCTTGGAAGGCACTGCAACCTTTTGTATGTCCCTGCCGTCCTGCCTTTTTATTTCGCAACTTCTGTCCGCTTTTATCATGGGCCATCGACCGTTCCTCCGCTTCGGCATTCCCCGCCGGAATGATTTTCCCATGCAAAGGTACAGCGTCCGTCCAGCCGTCAAGTACCGCTACGCTAACCGGTTCACGGATTGAGCGGCAGCCTTCCCAAATCGAAGATGAACTTTCAGTTCCCCGCAGGGTTGGGTATTCCGTTAAATCCCTGACGGTTTCCTTGCCTTTCCTGTTCTTTACACGCTGTCTGTCTTGCATGTAAAATCTTTCCCGACAAGGAAGCCGAAGAAGGCTTCCGAGAAAAGGGAAGAAAAAAGTTTAACAATATTAAATTTCAAGATTATGCACAGCAAAATTTTTCAAATCACAACGACAAAGGTGGACAAGGAATGCTATCTGAACGAGGACACGCTTATGCAGGGCGACAACAGTTATTTTGACTATTGCGACAAAATTGACGAGGAGGAGCGCAAGTACCACATTGACATATTGGTAAACCATATCCTGCCCACAGGGATGTTCGAGCTTGTCGATGAAGATACAATCCGCTACACCGGCGGGGCGGAAAAGTGGAAGGAGGATTTTGTGGCAGGTTTGCGCAGCAAGATGGAAGCCGTTACTCCCGACACTGTACAGGATTGGATTGGCCCGGTCTATCAGCTTGAAAAATACTTGAAGAACCCGCTTGAAACAGCTTATTGGTTTTACACGGATACGGAGGGTGCGCAATCCAATGCCGAACAGTCTTACGAGTTTATGCGCGAGGTTTGTGGGTATGAACCCGGCACGCTGCTCTACATTGGAGGCGTCATTGATTATCATTTCTAATCATTCCTGATTTGAGTGACAAGACAGTCTTCACCGGCAGACGCAAGTCTTAGCCGATGAAGGCTGTTTCCAAACCGGGTTGCCGAACCAGTTATAACATACCCATACCGTATGGATTCCAATCTTTTATAACGTCAAAACATTTCCATGTGCCGCCAACACTCCACAGGCTGTTTTTATGCGGCAAAGGTACGGCGAACGGATAGCCGGTCAAGGACCGCATTGCCTATCAGGATAAAATTTGACGGAAACTTTCCGCAATCACAGATAGCGGCTTTTCATAAAATTTCACCGCTGATTCCTTGCCTGCCATCCTTGTCTTCGCCGTGGAAACCGCACATAAAAACAATCCCTGCGGCGGGTCGGAAGACTCGGAACAAAGGGAATATAAAAAACAAAGCTATGACAACAATAGAACTAATCAAAAGCATCGCCTTCGATTTCGGCTGGACAGTAAGTACAGACGAGGAAGAAGACACTGTAGTATTCGATTTCCGCTATTACACAAAGCACGGGCTGGATTACGGATTTTGTGCCGAACTGACAGGAAACAACTTTGACGGGTTTCTTGGGGAGGTGGAGCGGAATTGCGAGGACTTTGACCCCGACTATGAAGCCTACCGGTGGATTGGCTATGACGGGCACGGCAAGTGTGGCGCACCTTACCATATCAAGGACATTGTGGATGAGATGGAAGAGGCGAAAAAACTTTTCACGGATTTTTATAACTCATTAAAAACAGCATTGATATGAGAACAAAGACACTTTACAGGCGGGATGGTGAAAGAATAGGCATCAGCCGTTTCCCTAATTTCCACAAGTCCGGTAGCATTGCCGGAATGAAAAGGCTGTACTACGGAAAGAATGCGCTGCTGGTGCGGTGCGGCAGGTGGATTTATAATGTATCAAGCGAACCCGAAATTTATTATAACTTGGCTCATTAGATTATTATGGAAAGAAGAAGTAAAAACAATTTTCAAGGTTGGAAAAAAACAGTGACTCTAAAGTTACTTTGCTGCAATATTGCGGCAGGCCGTTTCGACTGGCGGAAATACTGTACGCCGCAGCCTTATTATGGCCACGAGATTTGTGTTATACCCTTGCACAGCTCTTACGGTCAGATAGGCTATACCGTGTATTTCCCTTACTCCAATATGCCTGAAGTGGAATATGATTGGGAAATGGGCAGACTGACTGTTGATGAAGAGAATTGGCAGGAGTATTTTCAACAAAGCTGACAAAGACACGGGGCTGGCATCCACACCGGCCCCTGTGTTCCTTTTTGTCTATCGCCGCATTCCGCCGCCATATTCCGCCTCTTGTAGCTCCTCCCTGTATTCGTCGAGTTCGTTCAGCTTCTCGTTTACGGCCTGCAGGTTGGCATCGAGCGTCGAATTGTAGTCGTATGGGAAGCTGTGCCGCACGGCAAGACCCGCATTGCATACACCTCCCACATCGAGCGCATCCTTCTCCCTGTTGTACGCTGCATACAGAATATCCCCGTTCGGCATTTCGAATACCGGCATTCTCTGATGCGTCAGTTTGGCAAACTGTTCAACGACCATATCCTTGGCAAGCTCTTTTACATCCACGCTCGCACGGTCAATGCCGTAGCGGTTGATGTGGTCGCGTACCTCCTGTTCCGAGTATTTCAGCATCACTTCATAGGTGCCGCCCACACTCCCGTTATACACCACGGCAAAATCCTTGTCCTCGACAAGCAGGTCATCGCCCCTGTGCTGCAAGGGGGTCTGGTAGGTGTATTGTTCATCCATGCCGTTCCCGTCATAATATTCCTTGGCGCAGGCCAGCAGCCCCTTATAGTCTCCTTTTTCCCTCAGTTCGTCAAGTTGGCTCCTGTCATCGGTGGTTTGCAGGTAAGCCACGGACGCATAGAATGTCTTTCCCTTTGGAGAGGTCCCGTTTGCTATCCGTTCCGTATTGTCTTCGTCCAGTCCCTTTGCAATCCTGTCCACCTTCTGCGTGATTATAGAGGATGCCTTTTTTACATCCATCAGGGTTGTCTTGATGAACTGCGGGGACTCTTTCAATGAGTCGAGCCATGATTTGAGGTAGGCGCAGCAGTCTTCCTTGATGTGTTTGGTCATGCCGTAACGCTGT
>VOFC01006089.1_pt1 | contig 66120 bp, 96 predicted proteins | sample 5384161 | NCBI WGS metagenome assembly VOFC01 (sample SAMN12384722, study PRJNA508395) | human gut metagenome | isolation source: healthy gut B | host: Homo sapiens
ACGTTGTCGGTGACAGCCAAATCCGCCGGGTCAAGCTATCGTCGCTTTCCGCGTCTGCGCCGCCGCTGGATGTATCCACATTCTCCACTGCCGCAACATAAGGAATGGCGTCTACCAGCGTATCGACAACGCCGATTGGAACGTCGTTTCCGCTGGCCCCTACCACCTCGGCTTGCGCCAACACATCAACATAGGTCTCGCCAATGGCAATCTGTGCATAGGCCGCTGTGGCAAAATAAATACCCGCGGCAGTTCTGACGCGGGTTCCCTGTGGAATCATTACAACTGTTTTTTGTTCAGCCGAAAGATTAAATCGGATTGTCACCGTTGCATAGGTTGCTTCATTCCGCTTCACGCCGAACGGAAGCCCCATATTATCCAGCGCTGCACCCGTTGCTGTTTTCAGCAAGGCGCAGCGGGTTCTTTTTTCTGCAACCTGCAGCACCATGTAATACAGCTCAGAAATACTTTTCAGCGTAAGAGTGATTGGGTCAGCACTGTGCAACGGCGGGGTTGTTCCGTTTACCGCTTTGTAATTTCGGGTGTAAATTTCTGTCACCAGATTATTTACATCCTCAAGCGTCATATTATCTGTGACGCTATACTCCGGGATTTCGGCAAATTCAGCGATATTAGACAATGTTTATCACCACCTTCGGTCGAATGTTCCCCTGCTGGCTTCGGCTGGTTTCATAGCTTACTTCCAGCACTTGTGCCCTCGGTTCGTACTTTTTTTGTCTTTCGGATGATCTCTGCCGTGAGCTTCGCTTCGGCAGCTTCGGCTGGCAGGCTCAAGCAGTCCATGTTCAGGCCAAACTCCCGGTCAAGTGCCTGTTCACCTTCTCGGCTCCCATAAAGCGTCTTGAGACAGTTATATACATCCCGTTCTTCTGTGCTTTCAGACGGATTGATCTCTACATCAATATCGCCCAGTATCAGCTTTTCCAGCTCACCGCTCATGTGTACTCCTTTAGCGTCAAGGTCAGCTTTCCGCTTGTCAGTCCCCAGAACCGATGTACCGCGCCCCATTCATCCGCTACTTTTTCAAGCATAAACGGATTTTGAGAAACCGGCCTGTTGTTGATGATGAAGTAGTCTACTGCTCCGGCTTCGCACAAATCCATTAGGGCGTCAAAGACCTTTCGCGGATTTACTCCCAGCCTTGAACTAAGCGTAATGTTGAACTGATACTCTCGCAGGCCGGGACTTACATATTCGCTTTTATCTTTTCCGCCGATCACGCTGTGCGTCGCCCAGTTGCTCGACGTACTTCCACTGATGTTGTCCGGCGTAAGAACTCGCCAACTTGATACTGTAAACACCAGTCCAGCAAAGCTACCGATGCTGCCCCATGCCATAAAGAACACCCCCTCACTTTACCGGGACGCCGGTATTCCCCGAAACAGTATACGGGCCAGCTTTTGCCGACCCGTCATGTTCGTGCTTGTGATTCACAAGGCTTACGCCATTGATTTTGCAGTCGCCAGAGCCGCCCGAAATATTCACCGTTGCTCCTGTGATTTTCACCGTCGTTCCGGTAATTTCAATCGTTCCGCTCTGGCAAACCTTGACGGTCGAAGCCCCGACCTTGAAGGTCACGTCCCCACCAACAGTGAAGTCCAGATTTTTACCGATGGTCTCTTTTGCATTCCCGTCGATTTTTTTCTTCATAGTCTCCGCTATCTCCATCGTATTGTTCAAAGGCTTTGCCCTTCTTATCGTTGTAGTCATACCGGTAACGTTGTTTCTTTCCACCGACCGGCTTGTTATCCTCATTCCAGAACGTTCCGATGCACGTTCCCATTTCCTGACTATCGGAATTGTGGAGAACGCAAACCATAGCACCGACAACCGGCATCCGGTACAGCGCATTTGAAACCACACAGATTTCATCGGTCACAGAACCGTCCCGATCTTCATATGCAACTTCAATTGTGCCATCCTCGTAATTCACTTTGGACACTGTGCCAATGCGAATGACGCTGCTCATCGTGTCACCCTCCCACTCTGCTTGCTGAGACCTTCGTCACAAAACCGCCGGATTTATTCATGGTGTGCCCTACACTGTCCATGTAATATTTTCCGTCGATTTTCCCATATCCTTCCACGTCAATACACTGCGTCGCGCAATATGTCAGGTTTCCCATAGTCGTAAAGGAAATGGTTGTAGCCGAATGGTTTTTGTTGTCGATAGCCGCCTGCAGCTGCCGTTTTGCGTCCGCTTCACTTGATGCATACTGGTTTAGCTTCAACATCCGGTCTGCCGTTCCGATTGTCACCTTGATATTCACTTTTTTTCTTTTGGTTGGAATAAGTGAACTCGCCTCCGGTGTATGTTCCTGCCAGCGTTGTGTTCCAGCTCAACGAGCCGGGCACAATGTCAATCGGTTTTACCGTTGCTACCGAATCCTTTTTCTTGTACTTTTCACGGTCAAAAATCCAGATTTTGTTCCGGTATGTTTTGAGGATCAGCCCGTATGTGCTGCAAATTTTCTGCAAGAAAGAGCTGTCATTATCGTCCTGTTCTTTCAGAGCGACGCTGACATCCTCTGCATCCATCTTGCATTCCAAGCCGTACCGCCCAGCAATGGTTTCTGCAATGCGTTTGATGCTCGTGTTCTTCCAAACCTGCTCTCTGTTTTTTTCATGAAAGCTCGTCCCGTTTGGCCGGGCGACCGCTCCAATCGTCAAAACATCCGGGCAGGCCGAAAAGCTCAGATCATCAACTACCAGCGTTCCACAATCCAAAACGGTTCTATCCCCCTGCACGATCCAGTTTGTCGTGCAGAGGGTCGGGTGCAGCACAGCTTCCTTGTCTGGCATCCACGAATCGATCCACTTGTGATCCATCGCGTTTACCTTAATAGAAAGGCTGTCACTCGAATCCGAACCGCTATCGGTGTATGTGAAGTTTTCCACATCTTTGCGGATGTCGCTTGAAATGTCCTTTCCGTCATATTCAAGCGTCAGGAACGCTTGACGTGGCGTAATCATCCCTCACACCTCACCTTTTCCAAGGCGGCAGACTTTCGTCTGTTTTTGCCTTAACTTCCACTTCCGGCGTGGCAAGCACCACCCCGGAATCAAACTTGTACACCTCGATATACTCCCGGTTGGCAGTCATCAGCACATCGGCTTTCAACTCGTCACCGTAGACAGTTTTTGCAATACCATCCCAAGTGTCACCGCTCTTTGTCGTGTAAGACATCAGGCCACCTCCTTATGCATACCGGGTTCGATTGTTTTCTCGGTTGTATTTGTCCATAAAGGCTTTGAACTTTTCGTACTCGTCCTCCATAATCGAAGCAATCTGCTGGCGGTCTGCATCACCAGTGATTGTGATGTTCGGAGCAAATACAAACTGCGGAGAGCTTCCGCCGTTGCCGCCGGGTACAGGTGTATTCTGATATGCGCTCACCGGGATTTCGGACAGCGTGCGCCCGGTATCCCTCGGCGGCAGCACATAAAGCGGCGTTCCTGTGTCTGTAAGGACACCGTCCTGCCAGCTTGAAAGCACCGTGCCGCCGTTGTAGTTTTTGGCTGCTTCGGTCAGTGCAGTGGTTACAGGGCTGTCACTTCCGAGGTACTTGTTCAGCAGAAGCGGAGCAACATCAGCTGCAAGGCTGGTCGCCGCCAGTGCAAGCGAAGCGTCACCAGACATTGAGTTGTTGGCGACCGTCCATAGCATCGACAAAGCGTCGCCGGTGGTTCGGATGCCATTGGAACGCAGTGCGTACTTACCGTATGCTTTGGAGAAATCAATCAGGTTGTCCAGTTTTTCCTTGCTTCCGTCGGTGAAACCGCCGTTTGCAAAATACCGTACACCCGCCGCACGAGTTGCATCCTCGCCAGACACTCCCAGCATCCGGCCTGCACGCACCCAGTTTTCGACGTTGCTATCGTGAACACTAGGCTTGAAGCTGATAACCGCCTCTGTTCCAGCTTCGCCTGCAATGCTGACACCGTGAGTAAAACCGCCGTTCGCAAAGGCAGGCATTGCAACTTCTTTCAGGTTGAAGCCGAATTGTTTTCCACCGAGGGCGGGCACCCAATCAGGCACCGTAAAAGACAATTTGTTCAACGTGCCGATGATTGCATTCGCAACCGTAATCGTCACCGATACAATGCCCTTTATCAACCCGACGATGCCCTGAATAACCGGTTCAATCACCGGCAGTAGTCCGTGGATCACATCGACGACGAGCTTGATTGCGTTTATCAGGGTTGTGCCAACCAGACTGATAATCATGCTTATCAGCGGCGACACTGCGGGGAACAATTCGTTTACAGCGAAGCTCATAATATCAGCCAGCAGCGGCTTAATATGATTCACTCCGAGGTCTACGATCTGTCCAATCAGCCCTTTCACCGATTCGATAATCGGTATCACTGCCCCGAAGGTGGTTCCCAAGTCGTCGATACCGAAAATACTCTTTCCGCTCAAGCTCTGCTGGATGTTTTGCAGGTTTTCCAAAGAGAATGCATTGCTCACCGAATCTCGGACGTTGCCTGCAATATCGTGGATTTTACTCGTAAATCCATCAAACATTGCCAGTCCCTTTTCGCCGAACACGTTCCCGACGATCTGGCGGATGTCCTCAAAGTGATCTCCCAGCAGACTGACCACTGCGATGATTCCACCGATTCCGGTAATCACCGGGCCGAAGGTGCCGAGCAATCCCATAAATGCACCGCCCAATTTACCGGCTATCGGGCCTACCGCCGTGTTGGCTAGGCTCAGTCCAGAACCAAGGAACTTGAACGTGTCCCCTGTTCCTTTCGCAATTCCCCGCCAACCTTTAAGGCAAATTGTCCAGCTTTAGTAGATGCCGCGCGGCCTGCCAGATTTTTTACGCCGCCAATTGCCGTTCCTGCAATGTTTTTTGCTCCGCCCAGCAATCCTTGTCCAAAGCCCATAGCCTTTTGGCCCATGTTCCCTACAAAGCCGCCAAGTTGTGTACCGGCAACTTTTTGGCCGATCCACTTTCCAACGCCGACCGTGTTCTGAATAAAGTCTGTCCCCGCCAGATTTTTTGCAGACCTTGCAACTCTGGCTCCGTATTGCCCTATCGAACTGCCTTTCAACAGTCCGATTATTCCGCCGGAAGCCTGTGCCTGCTGAATGCTGCCAAACAGCGCACTCGTTGCCTTTGCCATCCCAGCAGGTGTCTTTGCTCCAAACAGCTTTTTTGCTGTTTTGCATTCCAAGGACGCTACCAAGTATGGTGTTCTGCACTCTCTGCCCGAAGCTAGGATTGCTGCCCGCCGGAACAGCGCTGTTTGCCAGCTGTGTTCCAAGTTTTGCAGCCTGCCACAGATTGCCAGCTTTTCCTGCACCAGACACGCCCTTCTGTACAAGCCCCACAGGGCTTGCCGCCCCGCTTGCAAACTTCGTCGCGCTGGATACCACCTGCAGGATTTGCGGTGCAAACCGCATTCCTGCCCATGCCGTGCCGATACCCGCGATGGTCGCAGCTACCTTATCGCCATTATTCAGCAGATACTCAATTACCTGCCTTACACGTTCTGCAATATCCGGCAGAGCGGCGCGGAGGTCATTCAGCTTTTCGATGCCAAACCCGGCTACATCTTTCAGCACCGGAAGGAAATTATTTCCAACCTCAATGCGGACGGCCCGCCATGCGCTCCCAAGCATCGTCAATACAGATTCAGAGGTTTCGCATTTCAGCATAAACTCTTTATACATACTGCCGTTATACTTAGAAGCATCGCCTACGTCGTCCAGCGTTTTCACAAACAAGTCAAGATTGCCGGTTAGTTTTGCGCCACTCTCAATGGCCCACTGACCGAGCAGAGTTTTCAGATAGCCCACTTGCTTGTCTTTCGGCTGAGTACCGATAGCGGTAAACAAACTTTTCAATGCTGCCGGGGCGTCTTTTTGCATATCCTTTGCAAACTGTTCCGCAGTAAATCCCAGCTGTTCAAAAGCCGCAGACTGTGCATCTGTAGCTTGAACCCATAGAAAGGTTCGTATACATCCGGCGGATGGATGTTGCCACTTTACCAGAATCAACGCCCATTGCCAGCAGTGCTGTAGAAAGCGCTGCCGTGCTCTGAACATCCATGCCAGCGATTTGACCCAGAGAGCCGGTGTCGTTTACGGTCTGGGCAATTTCAGCGGCGGTCGTTGCGTAGTGGGCACCCAGATAGTTAATCTGGTCTGCCAGCTCCATGACCTGATCGTGGTTCATGTTGAATGCAACTTCCCACTTTGCTGCCCAGTCGCCTGCCTGATCCGCAGAAATATCCATGGCCGTGCCCATTTCGGCAACGTCCTTTAGAAACCCGCCGCTTATTAGGTCATCCATGCTCTTTCCGGACTGACCAGCCGCAGCTGCCAGACGTGTCAGCTCTTTGGCGGTGTACGGAATTTGTGTGCTCAAGTCAAGAATGTCTTTCGACATTTCCGCATAAGCGTCCGTTTTGACCTTTCCGTTCGCGTCCGTCAGACCGCCAACGTACTTCGTCACATCAAGCATTTCGCTTTCAAATGCAACTGCTTCTTTTGTTGCATCTACCAGCCCCGCTGTAATGCCGCTGGCTATGCCCACCGTTACTTTTGCGATATTCGCTGCCAGTTTCGATGCGCCGTTCGCCATACTGCTGAGCTGAGTATTCGCAGACTTTACAGCCTGCGTCAGCGAGTTATCAACGTGACCGCCGATCAAAATAGAAAGCTCTAGGGTTTGATTTTTTGCCACTCCTCCGCCACCTCCTCGTTGATTTCCACCAGCTCACGCACGGGCAGATTCAGGTAGAAATCTGCACTCGTGTGTGTAGCCGTGGCGAGGGCTATCGCCGCCTTTCTGATGGTTTTGTATCCGCCCTTTAGGCGAAAAAATCCTTGTGGTTCACCCCTGCGCGAAGCTGTACAGCCTCCGCCAGCGGCAGGCCTAGGGAAGAATGCCACATCCTTACCGGTGGCCATAGATGCGATCAGGCAGCAGTAATAGTAGTTCAGGGTCTTTTCCGCTGCGCGAATATCTTCTTCCTCCATGCGGTTTTCCGCCTGACGGACGTTCATGCCGGTAAGGTTCGCCACGCCTGACAGGTCAACTTCGGTGTATTTTTTCGCCCTTGTAGGTGTAGGGCTTGCCGAACTTCATGATGTGGCTGTGCTCGTCCTCGTCGCCATCTTCCTCTGCGGCGGCGCTACGGAGCGACGCCTGAACAGTCTGGCGAACCTTCTTGCTTGCGCCGATGGGAAGCAGCTGGAAAAACTCGATGGGGAGCTTCGTTGCGGCAGCGGCCAGAGCGTCGGTGTATGCAGTCGCAGTTTCAGGGGTAATCATCACGGCCATTTCGCCCTCGTTGTACAGTTTCTTGATGATGAGCACCGCATCCTTGATGGTCAGATCATCCAGACCGGACAGGTCGATCTCGGTATACTCCTTATCATCAAACTTGTACGGGCGGGCCAACTCGATCAGCTTCGGGTTCTTCTTAACCTCAGCGGTCTTGTCCTGTTCTGCGACGGAAGAAACATTCTTTTCCATGGTGGTTTTCCTTTCTGTTCAGATATAAAAATTGACCGCCCCGGTCTTTCGGGGCGGTCGCTTCATTTCTTTGGCGTTAGATCAGCGCGGTAACGTCTGCCAGCATATCCTCGCCCTGAACGCGGTATACGCCGTTCAGCTTGTCGATGGCAATGATTTCCTCGCCGTCGTTCTCGATCATGATGTAGGTCAGTTCCAGCTTAACCTTGGCTTCCATACCCTCGCCCGCCTTGATCTTGCCGGGAGTAAACTCCTTGACGCGGCCAACCTCAACGATGCGCAGGCCCTTATAGGCATAGCCGAGGCTCTTATCCACCGCCTGCTGTGCAACGCGGAAGGTAAGGTTCACCTGACGCTTCGGAGAAAGGACGTTGACAAAGCTCGAATATACGAGGTTGAAGGAAACTTCCTGCTCGATGGATTCAAACTGGCCGATGTTCGGTGCGGAAATCTTACCGAGGATACCAGCGCCGGAAACGTCGATAGTCTCCGAGGTGATCTGCGGCAGAGTGATTTCCGGTGCAGTGCCAATTGCTTTCACGCCGTCAATGTAAACGTTGAAGCTGTTGACGATTTCCGGGGTCAGATTCGTGTCCAGTGCCATTGTTTATTCCTCCTTTCTGGGTTAGCCCGCCAGCGCGGTAGAAATCGCGTTGGGATCAAACTCCACAATTTCCTCGATGTCCTCCGCCGGATTAAACGGAGACATATACTTGTGGAACTTCACCGTGCCATTCAGCAGATCGGTCGTGGGGTTTTCGGATTCGATGTACTGCAGCTCATAGCGGGCGCAAATGCCACGGCTGACAAAGCTGTTGCCGCGCACGTTCTCGCTGTCAACCAGAGCCTCGATCAGGCGCTTGTTCAGCGGGTCGCTGACCTTCTGGAAATAGGTCTGGATGAAGGTGTTATCATCCCAGCAGAAGAACCTGCGGACGCTGAACCAGCGATCCTTCGGGTCAGTGTTGCCGGGATAACAGGCAGTGTTGTTGCCCCACAGACGGAAGCCGTTCATGTTCAGCCACGTTGCAACGCCGAAGGAGTTGACCACATTGGCCTGCTCCTGATCCAGCAGAACTTCCGTTCCATCTTTCAGGCAGGCAGCAGAAATAGAGATAGGCTTGTTATCCGGGCTTACGTTGGGAATATCGCCGTTGTTCGCATCGGTCGCCACGGTCGCCGCAGCAGCCATTGCCGAACCCGCATAGATCACGTCGCCAACCTTTGCGTACAGCCACACAGCGTAGCAATTCGCACTGGTCACAGCCTGCTTTTCCTTCTGACGCTTCACGTCGTCATACTTGGTTGCACCGGCAGTAGAGCTGTCGATGTCCACGATGCACACGCAGTTGAAAACACCGTTGATGTGGCTTGTCTTTGCCTGCAGGCCAGCCGACACCAGTGCATTCTCCGACCAGCCCGGAGCAAGCAGAATGCCGGGGGTCATGTTCAGCTTCGGGAAAATCTGGCGAATGACTTCCATGCCGCTCTCAACACCATCTGCAGTAACCGCACCAACGATGTCTGCCGGGGTAACAGCAGTCGGGTCGATCTGGACACCGCTCACAGTCAGGCTCGTTGCGCTGTCGCCAGCACCGCCGGGGATCACCACGATGTTCACATAACCGTTATCGTCAAATGCTGCGGTGTAGTCCGTACCAGCCGCCAGCGGAGTTTCCTCTGCCTTAACGGTCAGCTTGTCCAGCAGGATGTCCTTTTCCTCCACCACTGCAACGCCGTCATTGACCTGCACAGTTTTTTCCGGCAGATTTTTCTTGTGCTTGTTGGGATCAAGCACGTTAATCAGGATCATCGGCGACACGCCGACGACCTTGAAACTTGCGCCCATGCTCTGGCAGACGGTGTACTTCTCATAATCATCGTCGTAACCCACTGCGGCAGTTGCGCCTGCCAGCGTATTTGCCAGCATGGGGGTATTCGTGCAGTGATACGGATCACTTGCGCGGTTGATCGGCGCAGTGCCGATAACGACCTGCAGGCCAGCAGTTGCCGTCACGGGTGCCACGATACTGGTTCCCTGCTCGGCAACATAAACGCCATGCTTGTATGCCATGTTCTCTCCCTCCTTAGTTCAGTGCCGCTTTCACTGCGGCAAAAAAATACCCGCGCTGCTCTTGGGGTTCTCAAGAGCCACGCGAGTATCTTTGAATTTATCAAGAGGCACCAGCAGGCCCCTTGCCATCGGTACGGCATCAAGGAAACGGTTCACCGCATCCGGCACCGCCTTACTGTCATGGTACACCGTGTACTGCTTCACCGTGTTTTTTACCGTCGGGCCGCAGTAAACCATCGGCCCATCCTTCTTGACCGGAGTTTCGGTCGCAGCCGCCTTTTCGGTCTGAGTATTTTTTGCATTGCTCATATAAGTTCCTCGATTTCCGGGTTGTTTTCGCTGCTCATGCTCGGACAAGTAACATCCATCTGCACCGTAGCGAAGTAATACGGGCTTGTATCGTCCTGTTGAATTGCGCAGTCAATGGGAAGCAACACGTTGAAATAATCGCCAAAGATGTTGTAGACGCGGAAATGCTGTCCAATATCCTGCATGATGTTGTACAAATCCAGAACGGCGGGAGCTTTTTTATCCCGCACACCTTCCTCTTTGTTGCGAATAGGTGTCTGATATGTGCAAATAATCAGGCTCATGTCCACCATTTCAGGTTCTTCCATCTTATCAATGCTCCAACCTGCTGCCTTGACCAGAATAAACGGAGCCGCTGCAGCCACAGTATCCACATCCTCGTCATTGCCGAAGTCGGTCGGAAATTCAAAATCGAAAATGTTGAGCGGCTTATTTTTGCCTTGACCACTGAATGTCTTTCCTGCAAAGAGCTTGTCCAGTTCTTCATGCAGCTTTTTCACAGCGTCAACCGGTGTGTAATTACTCGCTCTCACTTTGTTTTCCTCCCGGCCTGCGTCAGAATTTTGGATACTTCATGCTGCAGCCGTTCCTGCAAGATAATCTCGCTGTCCGGCTCGACTTCCTCTCTCCATACGGTGCTATGCATCGCACTGGCAGACGGGCTGGACATGGTGTAGAGTTTTTCTACGACGCCATTCTTACTGCGCCATCTGGTCGATTTCGGATTTGCCGCCGGACGACCGATCAACCTCTGCACCATGCCGACGTGCCCACTGTCAAACTTCACAAGAAAGCCCTTGCTTGCCTGTCCCAGCGCCGTATGTCCGCCGGTCAATGCTTCCATCGGCGATTTTTTCAAAACACGCGATGTGTGGAACTCCGGCGACAACACCCAGTCCCTTCCCATATGCGGAACAGACGGGTTCGACTGGAAGTCGCCCAGATCATTTCTCCGGCTGGAAATAAAAATCTCCGCCGTCGGGTTCTGCGTTGTCGCCCTGTTGCGAACTTTCAGCGCATTCAGGTGACGACGGCCAGCAGAATTGACAGCATACCGAAGCCGCGCTTGCCGGATCATCATGTTTTTGGCTCTCGTCGCAGTCTGGTTGACAGCGTTTTTCATGGCCCGCGGGGCCTTATCCCGCATATCTCCCAGTGCACGTTCCACTTCACCGATGTTCGGCACCTGCACGTCATAGATTGCCTTTGCCATTACTGCCGCACCCTCTCCAACGTGACCAGATACAGTCCATGCTCATTTTGACAGCTTTTTATCGTGTAGCTGATTCGGTCGTACTCCATCGGCTTTCCAATCTTTGGAGCAGGGCCATAGTCAGCCGCCCGGATAAAGAACTGCTTTTGCGAGATGTACAAGCCTTGGTCAAAGTTTTGCTTGGCACCGGCTTCCCAGTGTGACTTGCGCTCTTTCAGTCCGGTTTCATACGGCACCACATCAAACGTTTCTCCGTCGATGGTATGCTGTTCTACAAACTCCTGAAAAAAACACATCGTCAATATCAGCCATTGCCATTTCCAAAAAGTCGGTCATGGTAATACCTGCTTACTCTGCTGCAGTCTTGCGGCCTTTTCTGCCGGGCTTTTCCTCGGCTTCGGATGCTTCTTCCTGCGTTTCCACATCGTTGCTGTCGGCGTCAGCCTGCTCCACAATGGCCTTAGTTTCCGCATCCAGTTCCGCTTCAGCGGCAACGCCCAATTTCACAAGGCGTTCCGCCTCTGCATCATCAACGCAAACGACCTCGCCCGCCAGAATCAGCTTCGTGGGTGCACCAGCTTTCGCCCGGAAGCCATAGCCGCCGGAAATGATCTGAACGACCTTCATATTCCTGCTCCTTTCTCTTAGCCCACAACGTCAGCTGCATAGATGTAGGGGCAGTAGGTCTTGGGTGCGGCCAGAGGACGGCAGCCCAGACGGAGCTTGCGGGTATCCTTGTCCTGATCCACAACCAGCTTTGCAACACGCTTTGCGGCATAGGTCGTGTAGTCGGTCTTGCCGTAGTCCATCTGAGTAATGGAGCCGTACATCATATGGCCGCAGTCCGGCGCAGTCACCATAGCTGCCGTAGCCGGGAAGTATCTGGCGCTCTTGCCGGTCTCGTCCTCATAGGTTTCGTCCACGCTGAACACGTTCAGCATGAAACCGCCGAAGTTTAGCGTACCCATAAACACAACGCCGTCGTACTGGGTGAGCTGCTGGCGAATCTCGCCTACGATGATGCCGCTGTTCTTATCGAGCAGCTGGCGGGTTCTTTCGTCAGTCAGGATGTAGTCGGCCACATCAGTGCCGAGAATCAGGTCTTTTGCAGGCAGACCACGAGCAGACAGCATACGGCACATGGCCTTAACGTCGCCCCAGAAGTCACCACCGTTCTCGTTCCACTTCTTGGAAGCGGTATAGGTATGATCGCTGGTGCCGTCGTAGAACTTCACAACCAGAGAATCGCCCTTGGTTGCACCGTCGATGTACTCCTGCATAACGCAGCCGTTGCCGATCATGGTTTCCGCCGCCATCCATTCCTCGCGGCGGGCAATGCGGTTTTCCATGTCGTTCATGTCGTCTGCCAGCAGGCGGGCGGCACGCTGTGCTTCATCCATGCCCGGATACAGAGCCTCACCGAAGCCACGCTTAGTCAGCTCGTCGAGGGTCAGCAGACGAGACGGGGCGATATAGGCGGGCTTATAGGAATGCACCTCATAGCTCCGGCGACCAATGGGAATGTCGCCCGCTTTCTGATCCACGAATGCCGCCAGCTTACGGTCGCCGCTACGGTACTCGGTCAGAACTTCGTTCGCCTTGAAGATGTCACCTGCCCCGGTGGGGGAAATAGCGATCCTTGAAAAAGCTGACCTTCGGGACAATTTCCTCGGAAATTGCCTGAAGGATAACATTATCAAAGAAGTTAATCAGAATTGCCATTGAAACGTCCTCCTGTTACATTTCGACCACAGGCAGCAGAACGATGTCCCGCATCCGCAGTGCGTCTTTGTCTGCCTCGGTCATGGTGTAGCTGTCCTTGACGGTCAGCTTGTCCGGGTTGAAACAGCCTGCCAGATAGACTGCAACGGTTTCATCCATGCTGGCCTTCATAGTCACATCCTCAATCAGGATGCAGTCAGCGGTCAGAGTATCGCCGCCGGACGCCTCGGTTCCCAGAATGTGCAGCTTTCCATCCTTTGCGCTCTTGGCAAACACCGTGCCACGCACAAAGGTGGTTTCTGCTTCCGGGCCAGCAATCACGCCGGGGCCGACGCGCTTTTTCGGGTTCACGCCTGCGATCAGGCCGTCGTACTCAACCTCGCCCAGCTTTTCACTCAGCATTTTTTCAGCCATCGTTTAGCCCTCCTTCTTCGGGTGGAACAGGTTCTTGACCATCGCACGCTTTTCGGCGTCGGTCTGGTTCTTGTTCTTCGTGCCAGTGCCAGAGACACCGTCCGGGGCAGCACCGCCAACGCTGTTTGCGCCGCTGGTATCTGCATCATCTTCGGTATCATCCAGCAGTTTGTGGCCCTTCTTCTTTGCATCCAGCGCCGCACGGTAAGCAAGCTGCTCCGCAGAACAAGCCTTGTCACCATACTTTGCCTCGGCCACCAGATCGGACGGGACTGCATCCGCGATCTCGTCAATGGCAGCCAAACGATCACGCTCCTGCTTCTGTGCCTCCGCATGGGCTTCGTCCACAATCTCTTTCACCAGATCAGGACAGCCGTTGCGCAGTTCATCTGCGTTCTTGAACTCCATGTCGTTACCTCCATCGTTCTTGTCCGGCTTTCCTGCCGGGTCAGTGTTATTTACAAAACCCTCAGTCGTGGCAGGGGCCACCACGGCGCGGTTTCGTACAAATTCAGGGGCATCATCAAATGTGCCCGGAACGGCAATGCTGTTGACAAACAGCGCACCATTCCTGTTTTCGATTTTTGCAGTCTGGTTGCTTTCCGTGATTTCGTCGATGAAGCCATTTTCTTTTGCTTCTGCCGCCGTCCACCACGATGTAGCGTCCATCCACGCCGCCACTTCTTCGACGGTGTGTCCTGTCTTTTTCGCATACTGGTTCAAGACATTGGTGCGCATCACGGTCAGTGCATCCATGAGCTGCTTCAAGCCCTCCATGTCCACAAACCCGTTCGGGTTTACCTTGATGGGGTGGATCATGTAGGTTGCATCCTCTGCCGCCTTGACCACTTTGCAATGGCTGGCGACGATGGTCGCCGCGCTGGCACAGATACCTTCGATTTGCGCTGTCACCGTGCCAAGCCTGTTTTCCAACATTGCGCCAATGGCTTGTGCGGCCCAGACATCCCCGCCGCCGCTGCAAATACGGACAGTCAGGTCATCCATAGCCGGAATCGTCGCAAGGTCTGCGGCGAACGCCTGCGGGGTCACTTCATCACCCCACCAGCTCGTACGGCTAATATCACCGTAAAGCAGAAGTTCCGCCGTGCCGCCGGTCTCGGCTGCATTGCGGAACTCCCAAAACTTCTTGTTACTCGGACTTGCCGGGGTCGCCGCCGCTCCGTTGAGGAACAGCGGTTTGCTGTTGCACTTGTGCTCCCGCAATTTCGTCCACCTCCCGTTTCAGTGCGGCTTCGGCTTTCCGCTGCCGCATATTTGCCTCATAGCTTCCGCCCGTCATCTGAGCGGTTTCCTGTGCCGCCGTGGAGAATCCGCTGTTCACCCGCATCTGGGCTGCTTCGGCTTCATCCTTGGGGTTCAGGTTTGTTCTTGCCGGGCCATTCCAGTTGCAGTTCATGTAGGCCGCTGCAACCGCCGGGTTTGTCAGGAAGCCCGGCGCTTTGATCCGTCCCTTGCACACGGCTTCCCGGAACCACGCCTCATAGACCGGCTGGCAGAAAGAATCCGCGAACCAGTCTCGGTGCATTCCCGTGGTTCTCCAAAATTCATTCAAAGCGCCGCGGGCTGCAGAATAGCTGGTGCTGAACTGCTTGTACAGCACCTCAGACGGAATTTCCAACGCCGCCGCCATCTGCTTTACAATGGCGTTCATGAACGCTTCAAACCCGGTCGTTGGGTGCTTCGGGTCTGCGAACTGCACTTCCTCTCCGGGGTTCAGGTCGATAAACGCGCCCGGTGCCAGCTCCACACTGGTCTTATCAGGCGTATCTACCTGCACATCCGGGGAAGCATTTCGCCAAACGGCACCTCGTCAGATTGATCCGACTTCTTGATAAACACTGTGAACATCGCGGAGATCACCGCGGCTGTCAGCTCTGCGTCCGTAAAACGCCCAAGCTGTTTCAGGCTTTCCAGCACCGGTGCCAGCAGTGGTACGCCGCGCAGCTGACCGGCACGTTCGCGCTGCATCAGACAGAGAACATTCTGCCGCCCGGTCTTTTTTGCCGTAGGCTTCCACTCTTGTCCAGTGCGAGGCCGTCAATCCCGTCACGCTGGTAGACGCCAGCGGGTGCCGGTCGCAAACCCAGTACGCAATGACCATGCCGTCTGCATCGGTTTCAACACCTTGCACGATCTTTTCAACATGATGCTCGTTAATGTCCGTCGGCGAAAGGATGTCCATAAACGCAGGAGAACAAATGCGGTCGGCTTCGATGATCCGCACACGCAGGTCATACGGTACACCGGGCGTCTTTTTGTTCTGCAGGACTGCCCATGAATCACCATTCAGCAGAAATCCCGTAAATGCCAACTGCTGCAACATATAGAAATTGTCGATGCGGTCTGCATCACAGGTCGGCTTATTGGCCCACAGAGCAAATTCTCTTGCGATTTGTTCATTGATTTTCTGGGCTTCCTCGTCTGAAATACCCAAAAATGCGTTGTCGATCTGCGGTGTCGGTGTCAGACCGCCGCACACTACATTGGTGCGCATGGTCTTGATGGCACCGGTTGCCAGCGGGACGCCCATATAAGCGTCCCTGCTCCGCTCTCTCAGGACGCGAAGATTATCTTCGATGTCCTCTTTCGGGCTTCCACCGTGCCACATCCAGCCCCGCATAGATTTCTTGTGCAGACTTGCGCCATAGTTGGAATATCCCGAATTGATTGCCCGTATTGCCGTCTGTGCGGCAACACGTTTTACTGCCCGCTCCGGGGCAATCGCCGTGAGCAGGGTATCGAAGAATCCCATCTTCTACTCTCCTTACAGGTCACGCGGCACAAAATGCCCCATCCGGTTCCGTCCCTTTCTCTGCTGAGAAAGTTCCGTCACCTTGTTCGACCAATAATCAATCCGCTTTCCAATCTGCGTCAGGTCTGCGTAGGTCAATGACCTATTGCCGATCTGGTAGCTTTGCCCGTGTGTCACCTTTTCCTCGGCGGCAATCCAAAGGTCAAGCTGTTTCTGTGCCGTTTCCAGCGTAATTCCTGCCATTTAGATACCTCCCGAAAGCTGACGACGGCCCCGTGATTTCTTGACCGGCTGGGCAGGCGTTCCGTCTGCATCCGGTTTTTTCAGCACAGGGCGAGAAATAGCAAGAGCCGCGGTTGCGTAATTGCGCAAATCCAGCGGCTCGTTTCGTTTATGCTCTTTATCTTTGATTTCCCAGTATTCTTTCAAATGACCCTTGACGAACCGCACCACTTTCTTCTCAGCTGTTAGGCCCTTGAAGTATTCTTCGGTGTAGCCTGCTTCCTCATTTGACGGGAAGTGGCAGTAGTTCGGGCCGGGCGTCTTGACTTCCAAACGCTGATAGATGGTCGTTTTGCCCGCATCAACGCCCAGAATGAACAGGTCTGCCCGAACACGATTGTTCTTGGACGGGTTGCGGATAAACGGCACTCCTGCGCCGCCCATGCCCTTAATGGCAAAGATGCGCCGGTTGAGCCGTTCCTTTGCAAACCGGTAAACTTCATCGGTGTGGTGTCCACCGGAATCAATGCAGGTCGCCAACAGCGGGTATGCCGTTCCGTCTGCCTTGTGCCATGTCCGAAGTAGAAAGTTGTCCAGATCGTCCCATACCTGATCCGAAAGCATATCGCCGAAGATTTTCTGGTAGCGAACGCCCCAGCTCTCTGTGCCCTCGCCCCAGCCGACCACTTCAACTTCAAAGCGATCATCCTGCACGTCAACACCAGCAGTGAGGTACAGAACATCATCCGGCACCTCTGCGGCGTAGATTTCGCGGCGGTTGAACAGCTCGATGTCCTCCAACTGAATGCCGCGTTCCTCCCACGTCTCGCCCAACTCTGTGTTCACCCAGACCTTCATTTGTTCCGGGTTGCCATGATCGAGGGCAATTTTCGCTTCGATGAACTTCGTCACGATCTCTTTCCAGCCAACAAAGGTTGAAGCCAGCGTGTTCAGGTGGAAGCCTCTGGATTCTGCACCGGGATTGGCGGCAACATACTTACCGTATTTCCCCTGCTCTTTCCAGCGGTATTCATTTGATACACAGCCGCATTCCCTGCAGACATATCCAATTCCCTTGTCGAGGTCGTCTTTGTCGAACTTGACATTCTCCCAAAGGAACGGCTGGTATGCCCCACATTCCGGGCAAGGCACGTTCCATTCTTCTTGTGTAGAAAGTAGGTAGGCGTCCTCAATGCGGCTGTCTCCCTTGATGGTGGGCGTGCTGACCATGACGGTCTTGTAATCCCAAAAGGTCGTCTGGCGTTTCTTTGCCAGATCAAGAGGGTCGCCCTCTGTTCCTGCGCTCTTGGGGTAGCGGTCGATCTCGTCCGCCAGCAGCACTTTGATGGGGCGGCTGGCAAGGCTCGACGGGCTGTTTGCGCCAACAATGGTGATGTGCCCGCCGGGGAAGTTCTTCTTCATGACGGTATTTCCAGCGTACCGGCTTTTGGTATCCACCAGACCGGTAAGCCGGGGCGTGTCCCGGATCATGGGAGCGATACGGTCTTTTGAGAGCGTCTGCCCCATGTCAAGGGTAGGCTGCATACACATCACCGGGCAGGGTGCATAGTCCATGTAGTAGCCCAGCGGGTTCAGAATGAAAGCATCCGTCTTTCCGATCTGCGCCGCCGACATGACGACGACAGAACGGACGTGAGGATCACCGATGGCATCCATGATAGCCCGCTGATACGGGGCTTTCTCGGTGTGCCACCGCCCCGGTTCTGCGCTGGATTCTGCGGACAACACCCGGTATCTGTCCGCCCACTGGCTGACTGTCAGGGGCGGCGGCGGGCGTAGTTTGCTTAGAACCTCGGCGAACAGTTCCACGGTCTGCGGTTCAAGTTTCACGATCCGTTTTTTCTTCACGTTTCGGTTCACCTCTTACGCAAGCTGGGAACATACACAGGATCAGCCTTTGGTGGATGCGTTTGCCCCACGGGCAGTGCTTGCAAGCGCCGCCGGGCTTATCCGGTTTCTTCTCCGTCTTGTTCATCTTCTTCATCATCCTTTGGCGGCTGCAACGCCACCTGATAATTAGAAAATTCCTCCATGATCTCATAGAGGGAACTTTGCAATAAGTCCATGATCTTGCCCTCATCACCGTCCAGCTTGGCAATGTTTGCAGCCAACTTGTTGGGCAGGGCAAGGAGCCTTGAGCGCAGGTTCATAACAACGGTGGTCATGCCAACCGTGATGTCAGATTTCCGGTACAGTTCCCCATTGCGAACTTTATTCTCGGTTTCGGCGGCGATCCGTTTTTCCTTGGTCAGCTTCGCCCGTTCCTCGTTGAGGTCAGCTTTGCCGCCCTCGTCGCCCCGCAGGTAGTTGATGTACCGTCGGACGCTGGAACGCAGGTCGTAAAGGCCCGGGGCCTTTTCTTCCAGCACGCCCTCGTCTCGGAGCTGCCGCACCCGGCGTTCGGACAGGTCGAGATACTGTGCAACGATCTTAGTCGTGTACAGTTTCATCCTCTGTCCCTCCCTCCGGGTCTACATCCACCTCACCGGTCGCCCGCATCTTTGCAATGTCAAGGCGTTCCAGTTCCAGAGCGTACCGTTTTTCAAATTCTTCCTGCTGACGGATTTGTGTGGTCAGGGAAATAATTCTGCCGGAGACCTTGTTCAGGGCCTCCCGCAGCTGGGTCACTCGAACAAAGGCACTGTCCTTGTTATCCATGACCATCTTCTGCACAGCTCCGTCCGCCTGCTTCCCGTCTTTGTCCTTTCCCGGTTTTCGCATATCGGTGATGGATGCAGTGAACAGCTTTTCCGGGTCGCAGCTTTCATACTCTGCGATCCGTTCCATGATGTGCCGCTGCTGAATCCGAAGCAGCTTCAACTCATAAATGTTGTTCTCGTTTGCACCGGTCGGCATTTGATCCAGCCAGTCCCGTTCCTCTTGGCTCAAACGTTCAAGGTGAACCGTGCTATATGCACCGTCCTTCTCTGCGTTGGTGTTTCCGTTCGGCGCACCGCCGCCGGGATTGCCCTTGGCATTCCTCTTGCCCCGGCTGTTTTTGTTTCCGGGCTGTCCCCCGCGCTTGCGCTCCACCGCATCGTCCCATTGGTCAATGCGTTTCCAGTTGCGGACGGTTCCGTATGTCACGCCCAGCTTTTCGGCAAGGTCTTTGAGATTTACTTTCTCGCCCGACCGCCGCCGCTTGATGTACTCAGCCTTGGCGGTGTCGCGCTTGTCGTTCCGCTTCGGCATCCGGCATCACTCCTGCACCCCGTTTCCAAAATACACGCAAAAGAAAAAGCCCCACGACGGAATGTCATGGAGCTTCGCACCTATCACTGTACCGATTATAGCAGGAAAAAGGCATCACGATACATCATTTTGAAAATTTTCTTCAAAAAATCCCCCTAAATTTTTTCAGACCCCCTTCTGGGGAAGGGCAAAAATCCGTTTATACCTAGAAAATTTTCGGGCTTTGGACCCGTAAAGGATTGCGGGCAAACGTTCCTCCCAGTACCTACGGGCGCGGGCGCGGGGAGTGCTCATCGGGCGGGCCGCGCCGGTGCAAGAGGGGCGGGCAGGGCGGCGGGCTGCGGCGGCTGGCTGCCGCGGGCAGGGCATCAGGGCAGGAGATCGGGAGCGGCGGCGGGGGGCGCGGTCTGTTGCTCATCTGGTGGGCGGCGTCCTCGGTCAGGGGCGGCGCTGAGGTCTGGCATGGCGAACCGGGCAGCGCGGCGATGTGATCCAGCAGGGGGCGCAGACTGCGCGGCCTTGTGCGGCGGGGCTGTGATGGAGTCGGAAGAAAAAGAAAACAGGCAGGGCGGGCCGTGTGGCTTGCTCTGCCTGTTGTGCTGTCTGCCGCTGTTCTCTCTTCCCAGCGGCGGCGGGGCGGTACTGTTTCGCCGCTGCCGGAGGGGTCAGATTCTTCACTTAACGGCATATCGCCCCACAGGTAACGGTGAACTAGGATATATGCCGCCCCAGTAACCCCTATAGTCCCCCTTCTTCCCCGGATTCCGCCGGGGTGAATCCATCGCGGGCCATTCTTTCGGCGCAGGCCTGCAAGATATACGCCTGTACACTTTGCCCAGCAGCAGCGGCGGCGGCGCGGATTTCTCCGCCGCGATCTTTCGGCGGTCGGATTTGGATTGAATCGCATTTTGCGATATACCGGCTATTTGTGATTTTCTTTTTTTCCGAAATCGGCATCATATCACCTCTTTTCTCGCGCGTTTATTATATTATAGCAAATCAAGCGGCATTCCGCCATGCAAAATTTCACAAGCATTCCGTCATGTTTTTGTGCAAAAAGTAGATTGCATTCCGTCATGCTTGACAATGGCATTCCGTCATGCTAAGATAATGCCACAGCAAGCGCCACGGCAAACAGCTGAAGCGGTTGCAAGTCTGCGAAAGGAGAAAAGCACACATGAGCGCAAAGTTTTTTGAGCTTCCCGAATCCACCAAGCGTGCCATTTGGGCCGCTCTGCTGGCACGGTGGGCAGCAAAAAAGCCCGCCACCCACTGAGCAGGTGACAGGCTTGCAAGATGAATTTTCGACGGTCCATCTTGTAAGCCATTTTACCACAGAAAGGACGTGAAAGCAAGCCCGCCCCGCAAGGCCGACGGCATCCCGCCGCCGCTGGTGCAAGCCCAGCCGCCCCAAGCCGGGGCGGGCGCTCATGGGGTTTTACTCCTATACCCCCTCTATACTCCCCCGCGCCGTGAAAATCGCCAAAACATCAAGCGTTTTTTGGTGCAAATTTTCTTCCCCTGTCCCCCGTAGGGGGGACAAGGGGAACGGCAAACGGGGCCTTGACGGGGCAGAAAGGACCGGCTAAAATCCGGCTCAACAAGCACCCCCGGCACACCGCCGGGAAAATTCAAAGCAGCGAAAGGAGACACAGAACATGACAGCCGAAACCGAAAAGCGGATTGAACAAGAGTTTTGCCGCCGGAACTGGACGCAGCGCGGGCCGTGCAACTGCCCGCTGTGGCCCGCCTGCAACTACTCCAACGATCTGAGCAAAACCGACGAAGAGAACGAAAAACTTTTTGAAGCAGGTCTAACCGCCGCACTGGCGGCGCTTGAATGACCGCCGCCGGACACCTCAGCAGGAGCCGCACCGTAAAGCGACCCTGCCCCACTACCCCGACAACAGCCGGGAGATCATCCGAACGCAAACCCACAACCCGAAAGGAGAAACAGCCATGAAGAAGAAAATCACCACCACAGCCGCCGCGCTGGCGCTGTCCGCCGCCCTGCTGGCAGGTTCTACCCCGAAAGCCAGCGCTGCCAATGTCAACCGCACCCCCGGCGCGTTCGGTCTGTACATCGCCGGGGCAGAGGTTGAGCGGGTCTTTACCGCTGACGACGATCTGGTTTACTGGATCACCGACGACGACGGGGAACGCTGGATCGTCTGCGCCGATGCACTTGCAGAGATCAGCCGCCGCGACGATCTGCCCGCCGTGGGTCAGCGCTGCATCCTCATCATGAACAGCAACGGAACGCCGGACGACTTCGACGATGACTATTTTGCCGACGTTCTTTGGAGCTGCTGCCCCGATGAAGATTGACCCCCAGCGCCCCGGATGCCTTAGCAGGGCCGCACCACGAAAAGCGACCCGATCCCACCACCCCGACAACAGCCGGGAGAAAGCCGAACACCCACCACGAAAGCAAAAAGGAGATACGAACCATGAAACGAATCATCACCGCCGCCGCTCTGGCTGCTGCCCTTTTTTTGGCAGGCGCACCCCGCGCCGCTGCCGCCTGCCCCTACAAAGTCGGCCCTTTGGGGCGGTATATCGCCCCGGCCGTTGTGCAGGGCATGACCGCCACCGACGACGGGAACGCCGTTGAAGTCTGGTGCACCGACGCGCTGGACGGCGACGACTGGTTTTTTACCGTGGACAACGAAACCGAATTGAAGATTTACAGCCGTGTAAATCTGGTGGTCGACGCCAACGGCACCCCGGACGACTACAGCGACGACAAAGTTATTGACGCCCTGTTTTGCAACGACTGCACCGAAGATTGAAAGGAGATTGCCGAATGCGTTACCAGATTGTTTACATGAAGCGGGTTTTCCCCTCACCACATGGGCCAACAGCGCCGACCGGGCGCACCAGCTGGCCGAACAGCTCCGCCGGGTTGGTTATTCCGTGGACGTGTGGCAGCACACCGAAAAGGGATCACGGAAAACCGATCTTTGACCCCCGCCGGACACCTTGACGGGCCGCACCGTAAAGCGACCCGATCCCACCGCCCCGGAAACATCCGGGAGAAAGACGAACACGAACCACGAACCGAAAGGAACGACCATGAAGAAACTGAACGTTTACAGCGTGTATCTGGACGACGGGAAAGACGTTTTTCGCGTCACCGTCCCCGCCGCCAGCAAGAAAGACGCCGCCGAATATGTGCGGGGCAACGGCGACGTTGTAGCCATCAAACCCGCCGACCTGCAGGACATCGACCTTGACGCACTGGCCGACACGCTCAAGCGTGCCCAGTGGGGCCAGATGGAAATTGACATCATCACCCGCGCCCTTGCCGCTTGCGGTCTGGATCGCTGAACGAAAGGAGCACGAACCATGTTGACCAAATTAACCCCGATCGAGACCGCCAGCGAAATCATTTACCAGCGTCACATCATCCAGAAGTTGCGCCGGGAAATGACATACACCCGCCGCCCCGATCTTGTACAAAACGGGATCGACCATGCCCGACTTGCTCTGAAATGTGCATACCGCGGCTATATGTACACGATTTGACCCCCGCCGGATACCTTGACGGGCCGCACCGAAAAGCGACCCGATCCCATCCACCCGGCCCCGCCGGGAAGAACCACAACAAAAAGCGAAAGGAAGTATTTACCATGACGAACAATCAGATCATCCGCAACGAAGCCGCCCGGCTTGACCCCGCCACCCTGCACGCCATCGCCACCGCGCACCACACCCCGGACGAGATCGCCGCCATTGCCGCCGCTTGCAAGACCACCGACGAGAACGGCAACGAACAGCCCGCCACCGTGGCCGATGTCGAAATCATGCTTGCAGCCGACGAGCTGCACACGTTCGACCACTGGAAGAAAGATGGTAAGAGCGTCAAAAAGGGCGAAAAGCATCTTGTTTGCTGCTACCTCTGGAAGTACACCACGAAGCCCAGCAAAGAGCAGCGAGAAAAAGCAGCGGCAGAGGGTAAGGAAGCGGCCCCCGATCCGCATTACTACCCCACGAAATCGCACTTGTTCAGCTGCTTACAGGTTGAAAGCAGCAAGCCCGCCCCGGCTGGCCGGTTTGGATCGACCGCCGCAATTATTGAGTATAACAAGAAGCTGGCAGCCGAACGGAAAGCGGCCAAAGCCGCAAAGGAAGCCGCCGAAAAGGCAAAGGCCGAAGCCCCCGCCCCGGTCATCATCGAAGAACACCACGAGTTGCCGGAACTGGTGCACGTCGATCCGCTGCCCACGAAAAAGGCCGCGGCAAAGAAGAAGCCCGCCGGGCCGAACATGAAAGAACTGAAAAACGCTTTCGTCAAGAACCATTCCCGCCTGTACCAGACCGACGACGACCACGAAAGCGGCGAGTTTTGCGACGCCGTGGACAAGTTCGACGAGTTGAGCGCCAACGATCCCCAGTTTGTCGCCACCGTCCAGAAGTTCAATAAATACATGGGCGACCTTATCAGCAGCGACCGCGAAGCCGCCGCGTTTGTAATGGCCCTTGACGATCTGGAAAAGGCAAAGATCCCCGAAATGGTTCCCAGTGTGCAGCAGCTTTGTTTTGCATAACACAAAACGGACACCCCAGCAGGGCCGCACCGCTCAAAGCGGCCCCGCCCCACTTCCCACCGGCACCCCGCCGGGGGATCGTCACGAAACACGAAAAACGAAAACAGGAGGCTTGAATTTATGTCTTGCATGATGCTTTCCCCCGCCCACATCGCCACCGTTGCGCACGGTCTGGCGTACCTGCTCAATCAATCCGAAATGTGCCAGCTTTCCGCCGCCGACGAATTGCGCGACGCGCTGGGCGCTTGCAGATACCCGCACGATTTTCTGTATGACGACCGCCGAATCTACCCCGTTCTGTACCGGCACAACGAAGCCGCGTATGAAGGGCGCTATAAGGCAGAGCCGGACGAAACCGACGAAGTGCCAGCCATGCCGGACAATGTGCCGCACCTGCTGCACCGTCTGGACTACAACGAGCATTATTTTCTCGATGCTGATTTCTTCAAATTCCTGAAGCTGCTTGACTGCTACATTTACCAGTGCGAAGAACAGGCCACGGCAGACACGAATTTACAGAAAGCGCTTGTAAAGACTTCAAACCACTTGTACGCATTCGCCGCCCAGCAGAATGCAGCATACAACGCCGCGCCGTGGTGCATCTGATCCGCGCCGGATACCTTGACGGGCCGCACCGTAAAGCGACCCGATCCCAGCCGAAAGGCACAACACGAAACGCGAAAAGGAGCAAACGAATTATGACAACATACTATCCCATCAACGAAAATCTGGCCCGTGCTTCCCACGATATGCGCAGCATGAGCACCTATCCGGACGGCTATGCAACCAGAGAATACCGTGCCAGCGTGGACAAAGCCGCCGCTCTGGTCGAAGAAAAGAAGCAGAAAGTCAGCCCATACTATCACGAAAAGCTGGACGCGCTGCTTGACAGCTACGCCCGCCGCCTTGCACAGTGGACGGACGACCACAACCGGAACGGTGCAAGCTGCCCCTCTGTGCTTGTGTGCGGTGCTGGCAACTTCCCGGTGCGGAAGAAGCAGAAGCAGAACGCCCGCGAGGATACGCTTTGGCACGAATATGAAGAAATCGAAGCCATCTTGACGAAAATCAAGGCGGTTGGCACCGGCCCCGTTGATCTGGCCGACCCCACGCCCGCGAACTGCTCACGGATCAGCTGAACAAAGAGCAAGACCTTCTCGAATACTGCAAGGGTGCCAATGCCTATTACCGGAAGCACAAAACCTTGCGCGGCTATTCCAACATGAGCGACGCGGCAGCCGACGCGCTCACCAACCCGGACGCCTTTTCAATGAGCCTGTACCGCAAGCCCTACGGCGATTTTGAGTTAACCAGTATCCGCGGCAAGATCAAGCGGATTCAGACCCGCCTTGACGAACTCGACAAAGCGCAAGCCTCCGCTGCATCCGGCCCCGTTGAAAATCAGCACGACGGCTACACCTACCGTGAGAACAACGAAATCATGCGCGTGCAATTCATCTTTCCCGGAAAGCCGGACGACGAAACCCGCGCCATGCTCAAAGAGAACGGTTTCCGGTGGGCACCCAGTCAGGGCGCTTGGCAGCGCCAGCTTACCGCAAACGCCAAATATGCAGCGCACCGTGTCATGGAGTTTCTGGACGGCAACGAAAACGAATAATAAAAGCGGACACCCCAGCAGGGCCGCACCGATTCAAAGCGGCCCCGCCCCATCTTCCCGGCATAAATGTCGGGAACATCACGAAAACGAAAAGGAGCTATGAACCATGACAGCCAAACAGCAAAGCACCGAATCCGGCGGCGGTCTGCGCACCGTCACCCTCACCGCTGACCAGTGGAACACCCTGTATTTCTACCTTCTCACTTCCACGAAGTACCGCAACGGCGAAATTGAAGCGTGGGAAAGGCTGGCCCTTGAAACGAACGAGGACGGTTCCCCAAAGTTCATCCACGCCGCCGACAATGCGCGTTATCTCCGGGATCAGGAAAAGACGCTGCACGAAATCGCACAAAGCATCTGCTGACAACCCGACCCGCCGGGGAAAATAGGAGAATTGACTTCATTTTGTAGTCGGTTGAATGCCGATCCACTGCCCCGCCGGGGTGAATCACGAAAGGACAAAACGAATGTACTACTTCATTTACTGCAAAGGCCCCAACGAAAAGCGCTTCACGCTTTGCAATCCATGGAAAGGCACACGCGGCATGGGCAAAGTATATGCGCCGCGCTTCCTCAAGGATCAAGCCGACTATGCCGTTGCATGGATGGCCGAGCACAACCCCGGCTTTATCTTCCAGCGCCGCCCGGCACACTGAATATCACCACCACGAAAAGGAGCAACGAACCATGACAACCAACGAACGCTTTCTCTCAGTCCTGCACAGGATCACTTCCTGCCGCCACTTGGCCACCGTCAACATAACGATCTGGAACGGACGCATTGAAGTCCGGCACACCGTTTTCGATGAAATGTACATCCTGCGCAGCTTTCCCCTGCCCAACACCCACAACGAATATTGCGCCTACATGGCGGCTGCCTGCCGGTGTCTGTCCGACAAGCTGCTTTCGTGGGCAAGCGAGTACGACCACGGCAACGACGTTCTGAACAAGCAGTACGACACTGTGAACAAAGCCTTTCGCAAGCGCTTAGAGGAACAAGAATGACCCACGCCCCGGTTCCATGCCGGGGCATCTTGTGATATACTTTCACTAACGAAATTGGACTTTTCAAGCACGAAAAGTTCAATTCCAGCAACGAATTTGCAAAAAAGGGGGCATTTTTACGAACGAAGTCGAATTTTTTGCACCTTGGCGTCTGGTTGCCAGTTTTGCCGACGGCACCCGCGCCACGTTCGACGGTCTGACCGAGGAACAGGCCCACGCCGCAATGGAAGCTGCCCAGACCGAGCACGGCGACATTGGCTATTGGAATCGTGTCACGGATGTAAACTATGAGGACGGCCAGTATTGCGGCACCCTGCAGGAACCGCCCACGGTTCATGTTGTGGATTTTTCCGGGTATGACGGGCCGCTGGACGAAAACGGCTTTCCTGTTGGCCTGCCGAACGAAATCGCCGAGTACATGAAGCAGCACGGCGAACCGCCCACCGTTCCGAAAATCATCATCAAGAAAAACGAACCATAAACGCACGAAATCCCTCGACGGAATTACCCGCCGGGGGATTTCTGTTTTTGACGATTCGCAAGTTTGTTTTTCTGAGCGGTTCGGAGGTTTCGCGGAAGCCCTTCATTCTGCACGCGCATAAATTCGCTTCATTCTCTACCCTATAGCGTCTTTCTGGCACGAATTAAGAACGCCGAAATTCGATTCTAAGGCCCTGTTTTTGCAGATTTTCTATCAAAAATCAGGCATAAGCCATTTTACAGCCCCTTTTAATCGCGCGCGTCATACGCGCGTGAGAGCAGTTCTTCGACCATCGGGACTTCATCCAGCATGGAACCCAGAACGACCAGTGCGAACCTTTCCCACCGCTGGGCGGTGATCTCTGTTTTTCTCAGCTCTCGGGCTATGGTTTTCCAGCCTTTTTGTAACGACGGATCATCGTAGACGTACCGCCCGCACAGAATCGTTTTGTAACGACTGTTCAGCCGGTCTAATTGCCCCCGGATCGTTGTCTGATCCGCACGGAGAACATCCTTCCGAACACGAAGTTCATTTTCCCGGCGCTGGCACTCCACATCATCAGCCAGCTTCACAGCCAGCGACGCGGTACTATCTCCCGGCGTGCTGCCGTGCGGCATACCGTCCATAGCAATGCCCTTGATGGGATTGTAGCGGTCTCGCAGTTCTGCCAGCTCAATGTTGACATCATCAAGCTGCGCTTCAATCCCGCCAAAGTAGCGCAAAATCATTTTCGTTTCTTCTGCCTGCATTTTGCCCTCCTACGCTCCGTACCGTCAAAATTCTGTCGAGAAGATAGGCCCTGCACCGGGCACACGCGCAACCTCCGTACTGCCGCCGGTCATCTGGGCGACACACCGGCCCAGTTTGGTATACGCCACATACTCCCCGTCTTTTGCCCATTCGAGGAACTGTTCATAGTTTTTTCTGGCTTCTTCCACGGTGCTGTTGATCTGGGCACGATCATAGCCCATAGAATCCAGCGCTTCGATGAAGAACCGGATCACGAGATCACCAGCGGCACGCCGTTCGGCCAGCGCGTCTTTTTCACGCTGTTTGCGCGGGTATTGTCCCGCCGGGAGGACAAACGGCTTATCCAGCATCGGTGCTGTGCGCTCTCTCAGCTTCTCGCGGGCTTTCGGCTGCCCATAGGCGCTCATTTCAACCGTGTATACCTCTGCCCTGTGGTTCATTTCCGTGCAAAGCCGCTCCTGCTTGTCCCGGTCAAAATCCAACGTGTCATTGGCTGCGATCATGGTGCAGTAGCTCACCACCTCGCCAACGGCCTGCCGATTCAGCGTCAGGTTCTTTCTGGTGTTTACCTTTTCGGCGCACCGGGCAAAGGCATTCTGTGCCATATGCATAGACACTGCCCTTGGGATTCCTCTGCTCATGATGTTTCATCCTTTCCTTTCGGTCTGTTGGGCGCACTTCTTCCATGCTTTGATTTCTGCTGCAGTATCAGGGGTAATGTGCTCCACAAAGCGCCAGCCCCGCGGCTCCGCCACAAGGTCGATGAACATACGGCGGCGGTGGATGTAATCGCGCTGCTGCCGCCGGGTGAATTTGCTTTTCACCTCTACAACCTCAACTGTGCCATCTGCATAAGTCAGCACAAAATCTGGGGTATAGTGCATCGCCGGTAGTTTCACATTGCCGTATTCTTTTTCGGGCAGCATGGTAAACCTGCGGTGCGATTCCACCTTCACGATCTCCCCGCGCTGGACTTTTGGCAGAATCATTCCCATGTAGTAGTCGTACTCGCCCCTGCTGTCAAACTCCCGTCCTGTTTTCTTGGCGGCTGCAGCCACGGCTTCCAGCGTCGGTGCTTTTGCTCTGCATCTGGCCGCAATCTGTGCTTCCGCCTGTGCCCGATACTTTTGGTGGCAGGTCAGAAAGTTCCATCCTCATACTCAAGGCCGGTTCCTCCTGTTCTGCTGCATCCCAGTCTCTTTGCGATATAGGCGCACGATCAGGTGCCGGGTGTTGTTGCCGGTGATTATGGGTTCGCAGTAGTGCAGGGTGTATCCGGGGTACATCTTCTCCCAGAATGCACGATCTTCCAGACGGTTCTCGCAAACATCTTTCAGCTTGGTGCGGCTCATTTTCCCATCGTTCGGGCGGGGCATTTTCGGCGGTTTCAGCCCGCGGCTCTGCCGCCAATGGCGCTTGCACCTCACATTCTTCATGATGTACTTTGCAAGGCTCGTGATGTAGCCATGATCGAAGTGTAGAGGTTCGCAACGGGCCATGCCGCGCCCGCTCCACGCTTCCTCTACCATTTCACGGGTCAGACCGTAAACGCGCTGCATAATGACATGGTGATGGTGCTTTCCCACCCACACCCCGTCAACATACGTCGAGTATTCATGCACGACGATCCACTTCGGGTGCCGAATGCCTTTTTTATCGCACATCCGGTATAGCTTTTTCATGGCGGCGGAAAAATCCTTATCCACACGCTTTGTGTCCGCCGGGTCGGGCCGGTGTTCATCGTCATAGGTGTATGTAACAGAATAATCGCTCTTGTGGAAGTTGCGCTGAACCAACAGCTCTAAATACCGTCCACTTTTTCGCAAATTGTACGCTTCCTTCGCAATGGAGCTTGCCAGCTCTTTTTTCTTGCGGGTGCTGGCCTTGTGCTGCTGTTCCGTGATCTCGAAAAAATCCACCTGCATGGTGTCAGCCGTGGCATAGTCTTTGCCGCAGATAAATTTTTGCTCTCGTACTCTGAATCCCGCGGTCATACTCTCCACGTCCTCCTTTCCGTACACGTCATGGAATTTTCTGAATCTTGAACCACAAACACGAGAAGGGAACGATGCAGAGGAACAACACCGGGCCGCGTTCCCTACGATTCTGCTTCCGGCAAGCCATCAGAACGCTGCCCTCGTTTTCCCTCTGCACTCCCTTTCCCCGCCGGGGGAAAGCTCCTGTTTTTCTCTGATTTCTCAGAATGTCCCTTAGTTTAGCTCCGATATACAAGCCCCTTGCCGCCTCGTCAGGGCGGCAATTTAACGACGGACGCTCTTTATATATAAGGTAGAGGGCTTGTCTTGCTTATTTCAGCAGGGCGAATTTGAACCAATCCGGCAGGTCGGATGCTGCAATAAAATACTTTACCACCAGCACCACGGCAAGAATAATCACCGGTGCCAGCAGGTACAGCCAGCCGATAGCGTAAGCGCCGAACTCACTTTTCTTCTTTTTCATCACTATCTTCCCTTCCTTCCCACACAGGGCAGCTATCTTCCGGGTCTGTGAAATCCGCCCGATGCTCAGAATTTCCATTGAAGCACACCCATGAAAAGTTATCATGCCATGCGCAGGTGAAACACTCTTTTTCCATCACTCACGTTCCTCCCAGTTCCAGCAGGAAGCTTCCCGGCCTGTCACGGGCTGAGAATGATGTTTGTTGAAACACGTCCCGTCCTGCAAATGCCACCTGCAAAATTCACAGCTTTTGTGTGAAGTGACTTTTGCGCCGCACTCTGGGCAGTGCTTAAACTTGTACTCGCAAAGTTCTTTCTCCCCGTCGTCCGGGTCGATTTTGATTTGCTTCCAGTCCTCAACGTGAATGCCGCACTTGTGGCAAATAAATTCGTCGCAGTCTATGTAGTCCCGGTTCTCGTTGTATGTCAGCGGTTGCAGGCTCTCCGGGGCAATGGTCGGTTCGGCATTCAAACTGCCCTCGATCATCTGCACTACACTGGTTTTGATTTTCCCGTGTGTCAGCTCCCCTTTCAGTGCATACTCTATGTTCTTGAGTACCTGCATGAAATGGTTTGCATCAACCAGACGTTTTTCTTTCATTTTCTTTTCCCGCTTTCTTTCTTGGCGTTCGCTTCTTCTTTGGCAAATCCGGTATCGTCACCACAATATCCCTTTGTTTCTCCATTTCCGCCGGGATTGCCTCGACCAGACTTTTGAATTTTTGCAGGGTTTGAACCTCCGTCGCCGCGAAAATGAACTGCGCCAGTTCTTCCGGTGTTCCCTGCTGGACGGAATGACCGTCCGGGTATGTTGTGATCGTCATTTTTCTTCGCCTTTCAGTTTCAGTTCCACTTTCGGCATGGGCTGATCCGAACGGTTCATCGGTTCATAGAAATCGACCCACTGTCCACCCTCCGGGAAGTCGTGCCACGCAAGCGCGTACCGGATCGTCAGCCAGACGGTTTCTGCCCGGTATGCTCCCTTCATGGTCGTGTCGATAGATGCAGGCGGAACATTCTGCCTCCAAAGTGCGTCCATGCCCTGCCGCATCTGGTTACGAAGCCGCATACACTTGAGAAAATCCGCTTCGTGGTCTTTATGAAACTGCTTTCGTTCTTCGGTCGTGTGGCACCGCTTTTCCATCTTGTCCACATAATCCCAGCAGCAAACCTCATTGGTGAAGTCCTCAAACTGGCCCATGCGGAACCGGAGGTATTCTTCGCACGCCTGCTTCACGGCCTGTGCTGTCTCCCGGCTCATGGTGATGGTCACGGCCTCAACCTCTGCCGGGGTCTTATTTTTTGTTACCATTCTGTCACCTCAACAAATCCTGACAGCCGGGGCACCGTAGCCATCCCGTACCAGAACCCCTCTTTTTCCGTAAAAAACATTGTCGTCTTGAACGGAAAGTTTGCTCTGTCGATGCCAGCTTCGGCGGCAGCATCGGCCAGCATTTTGCACGGGCCGTAATCACTCCCGATGGAAAAGCCGAAAGCTTGAATGCTTTTCGCGTATTCCTCAATGCTTTTTGCCAATGCCGCCTTGAATGTGTTCAGCTGATCCAGCGTAACGCTCTGTCGCATCGTATCCGCAAGGAAGCACACTGCAACAGAGGTAAAGCTATCGTCTCCGTTGCTATGCGGCTGGTGATCCATCAGCTTTCCAGCCCACCAGCTGACAGCCTTTTCAATATCATCCTTTGCCAAAATCATACCGTTTCCCCGCCTTTCTTTTTCAGAGGTTCAGGCCCCGTTCCATAGTCCGGCACCCAGCCGCCCGGCCAGTCGTGCCGCTGGCTGCGTTCGTATTTCTTGACCATTGCGGCCAGCTGAATAGCTTCCACCGCTGCGTGGATTGCCACATCATAAATGAGATTCAGGTGCTCCCGCTTCATGGGTTCGTTTCTCTTGACATCTCGCCACAGCCGGATTGTCAAGCCAAAGTGGAGCTTCCGCACCTCGTCTATCAGTTCGTCCAGTTCTTCCCGGATCACCGCATACCCTTCATGCGGACTTGCGAACATCCGAAAGCGGCGGTTTGCTGCCGCCAGCTCCTTCTTTGCCAGAGCACGGACATCTTTTGTGATAACGTCCATGGTTATTCCTCCGCCCGGCTCTTGATTTCAGCCAGCAGATCATCCAATGGAACATCGGCGAGGCAAAACCCGGCTTCTCCTTCATCCTCGGTAGAGACCCAGAGTGTAGAGGGAAAGTACAAAGCGGGGCGAACACCATAGGAGTAGTTGTACCAGCTGCAGTAGTAGGAGCCATCGGCGTAGACGAACCAGACGTAGTTGACATTGTGGGTGTACGGAGAGCAATTCGGCGTACCGTAAGGCGTCGCCAACCACCACGGCGTATCTACCTTCGGGATCAGCCGCCAATACTTTCCATACTGACGCAGGGTCAACAGGCCGATTCTGTATTCAACGGTTCCGTATTCGGTCTGTCCGGTTGTGTCCTGCAGGTCGATCTTGAACGGAATAAAAGTATCCAGCGGCGTACCCTTCTCGGTAAACTCTGCCAGACAGTTACCCAGATACTTCATAACATCGCTCCGGCGCAGATCGTTGGGACACTCCGGGTCGTCGCCGTCACAGAACGGCATTTTCGTCCAAATGTCCTTTGCCAGCACCAGACAACCGTGTTCGTCTGCATCCAGCTTCACAAACTTTTTGCCCAGCGCCTTGAAGATGCCGCCATTTTTCACATTGCCCAAAGTTGTGCTTTTCAAAATCTTGCTCATGGTCGGTTCTCCTTCTTATTACTCCTGCTGCTCGGAATCCTTTTCGGCGTTCAAATCATCGAACGTCTGTTCCGGTTCTTCCTGTTCACCGATGTGAGTTTCTGCCAGCATTGCAACCAGTTCTTGCAGCTTTGCTTCTGCGTAGTCCGGCACCGTATATGCCATAACGGCGGCTCGTACCCTCATGCCGTTCTTCACGACATAATAAACCGTTCCGTCGGTTTGTTTTCTCTGGTAATAGCGGATAAAACCGTTATTCTTAATTTCATCCTCCAGCGGCGCAAGGTGCGACTGACAGATAATGCCGACCATGTGGCGATCCTCGGTCACAAGCGGGATAAGGATTTCTCCACTGCAGTAAATACCGATGCCCAGTTTCTTCACTTCGACTTCATCCTTAATTGTGTCGTCAAGATTGAAACCCTGAAAATCAATTTTGTATGCACAGTCGAAGTCGTTGTAAACCACCTTTTCGATCATGGTATCCTCGCTGATTCCCAGCATAGCGCCCATCTGGTTGCGGTTCAGCGGACGCGGGAAACCGGTAGCGCAGTAAATCGCCGACGCAGTTCCAATGTAGAAATCATCACTCTCGTCGTTATGGAAAACATTGCAGACAAGCTGCCGCTTGACCATCTTTGTCAGCCCTGAAAGTTTCATCTTTTGACCACCTCCACGTCCGGTTTTTCCGTTTCACTAAACCTCGGATAAAGGTCATTGCGCACATCCGTGCCTCACGGAGTGCTGCATCTGAGCTTTTTGCGTCCAGCTTGTACGGTAGCTGCATCTTGTTTTTCGTGTAGCTGTCAATGCCGAACAGCATGATACTGAACTTTGCCATTTTCTGCTCCTTTCTGCTCATTTTCTTTCGGTGGGCACTTCCGGGCTTGAACCGGGCGGGGCCTATTCCCTATGCTCATATAAAAAGGAGCCGCCGCTCTGGGCGGCTCCAAAAGATCAGTTGATGCCGTTGATAATGGGGATGCTGTTACCATCGCCAACATAGGCAGGCAGTTCACCGTTCCAGCGGGATTCCACGTCGGTGATCTTGTAGTATTCCAGCAGGTTGCTGTTCAGACTGTCGTTCAAGGCGCGGTTTGCTTCCGCCTTTTTCTCTGCAACGTACAACTCTGCGTCCGCTGCAACCTTAGACTTTTCCGCTTCCGCATTGGCTGCGATCAGGTCAGCGTCCGCCGTGGCCTGTGCTTCGACACGGCGCTTGTCGGCGTCAGTCTCGGCTTTTTCCTTTTCCTGCTGGGCCTTGACCTTTGCTTCCACCGCATCGGTAAAGGTATCAGTGAAGTCAAAATTGGTTACGCTGATATACTGCAGGTCGATGTTGTACTGTGCCAGTACTTCCCGCAGTTTCGTGTCCATCTGGGAAGCGACTGCATCCCGGTTAGAAATCAGGCTGCTTGCATCGTAGTGGGCAACTACAGCTTTCACCGTTTCAAGGACACGGGGAGTAATCAGGGTGTCCTCATACTTTTTGCCGACCTCCTTGTAGATGGTCATTGCATTTGCCTGATTGATCCGGTAGCCAACCGCCACACTGGTGGAGACTTCCTGAATGTCAGAACTGAACGCTGACAAGTCCATGCTCATTTCCTGAACACGGTTATCCATCTTCACGATGGACTGCCACGGGGCCTTGAACACCACACCTGCGTCCTTCGTGCCATCCTCGACTTTGCCAAAGGTTGTGACGATGCCGGTATAGCCGGTAGGGACATAGGACACACAGGAAATGCCGATAAAAATGACAGCCACCACCGCCGGGATGATTGCAGTTCTTTTTGCATCATCCGAGAAAATCAGGATAGCCAGCGCGATCAGTACAAACAGTGCGCCGATAATAAAAAGAATCATGTTTCCTCAACTTTCGCTCATGCGTTTATGTACGGGCGAAAGCTGGATTAAATCGGATCGTGGTAAATAGGGACGCCACTTTGATAATCCCATTACAGGAAGCTCACCTGCCCCTCTGGATTCTTATTTTTCGTTTCGCGCGGCTTGTAGTCCTTTTCTTCGTTCAGGACATCAACCGGATTAAATTCAAACTGCTTGCAGCGGTTCGGGCTGACAATTTTCTTTTTATCCCGGATTTCTTTTCTTGCTTCACAGTAAATTAGATCGTCGTCCTGCAGGGACGCCAGTGAACAATATCTGCAATACTGGGTCATTTCACAGCTCCAATGCGTCGATAATCTCCGCTACCATATCATTTAGAAAAGCAGCAAGCCTACGCAGAAGTGACCTTTTGGGCTGGTTGTCGTTCGGCTTGCGGCTGTCGTTCTCAATTTCAATTCCGACAACATAGTTATTGTCTCCGACAACCGTTTGCTGGATTTGAATTGCATTATTTCCTGCCTTTTGAGACTGCTTCACATCCATACTTCGTCCCTCTCGTATTGATCTTTCAGGGCAAAGTAAGTATCGAAAATGAGCTTGTGCCCCGTCCCGGACGTTTCATGCTCGACCACTTCCCTGACGGGTAAAGTCACCCTTTCGCCAAATCGTCCCTTGAAAATTCTCATTTCAAGCGATCCATCCCGGATGTTTCGCATATATTCAAACCCATACCCATCCTTCTGGGCCTCTGCTGCAACTTCTTCCAGTGCTCTTTTTATCTTCACCGCTCACCCTCCAAGCGTCGGATCAGGGCATTCCCATTTGTAGTCCTTAAATTTGATTCTCCGGTTCGTGACAAGTCTGCCCTCCACGATCTCAATTTCCCTGTTGAACTCCAAACCCATTTCATATCCATACACGCGGAAATCCACATTGTACTTTTTGGACATTTCAATGTAGGGCGTTTCATCAACGTTCCATGCTGCTTTCATGCTTACAACAAGGATCGGCTTTTCATCTTCTCTGTAAGAATCCCCGTAGACCCCCTTTTCAACAAAGTTTCTTTTCGTTCCTTCGATATAAGCGTCCTCGATCGTATCCAAACGCATCTCGCGGGCTTTCGGATCATGTTCAAATACGACAGCGTCATCTACAAGTTCATCTTCGTATGAGCCATCTCTAAACCACTTTGTGAAGTAGCAGTGCAGGCATTCTTCCACCCACCGCTTAATATCTTCCGGCTTTCCGCGGATTTTAAGTTTTCCTTTTACCCAGTTCGCCATAGTTTATTCCTCCTTCAAAACCCATACTCTATGATTTCCACAGCCGTTCCACTTCTCGGCATTCTCGTGAGTGTCCACAGCTACATCAAGGTGTTTTCCCTGAATGGCGGCTCCTTTGTCCTGCACAATGCGGATTCCTACGCCCTCAATGTACAGAACCGTTCCATACGGAAAGATGGACGTGTCCGCTGCCACAGTGACGCCTGCCTGTATAGGCTGGCCGCTGGCCGTAATTCCGTGTCCTTCTCCGCAGATATGTTCGTACTGTTCTGTGCAATATGCCGTGCAGAAAAATGTACCTGCCTCTGTCAGCTCGATTTTCCTGTCCGCTGTTTCATCAAGGCGAATTTGCAGAGAATCAATAACTTCTTCGTCCTCTACAGCCCGGTCAAGCCAGTTCTGGGCACGGCTTGCGTAAATATCCCGCTGGGTCTCAAGGTCTGCAATACGGCCTTTCAGTACGCCGACCTTTGCGCTGTTGACGATCTCAGCCGCGAAGAACAGCACCAGAATTGCTTTCATTTTCCGTGTCATTTCCAAACCACCTTTTTGTTACTGCAATTGGAAATTCTTCAATTTCAGACGCCCACACTGCTGTACCTGCTCCATATGCCGTCTCCCACACAAGCGGGAAACCGCCAATTCCATCAAACAGGCTTCCCAGTGTTGGCTTATCTTTCAGGTATGGCCGCATCTTCTGGGCAATCCAGAACCACTGCGGAAGGGCAATGCTGTTTCCCAGTGCCTTATAGCGCGGCGTATCTGCCGGTTTATGCTTTTTCCCTTTGGTGTCCGTCCATTCCCCGATGTCTGTCCATCCGTCCGGGTATCCCTGCAGGCGCTCACATTCCGTCGGGGTCAATCTTCGGACGATCCAGCGCACGACACGTTCCGCCACAAGGCATTCCCCACCGTTTCCGATATTTCCCGTTTTCGCTTTCAGTGTTGCACTGCTGTCGCTTTCCTTGTATGTAGAGAAAGTCTGCTCGCTATAGGTTTTTCTTTCAGCAACCTGCGGCCCCGCTGTCGTCCCGGTATTCTTGCAACTCAAGGCTGCCGCCTTGCTTCCGGTAACAGCTCCGTTGTACAGATCGACCGCAATAGCCGTATAGTCTGTGACGCGGCTCTCATGATCCCCGGTAATGGTCGGAACTGTCTTACCGTTGCCATTTCCACGAGCGTCAAAGACGATTGGCTGGAAAAGGGTCTGGTCTTGAAGCGTCGAGAGCGTTCCCGTCTTTTCTGTCTGCACCAGTGCGCCTTTCCCGCCTCCTGCACATCCCGAACGGATTTTCAGGGTGTAGGCTGCCTCCCCTGCCACCACTCGATCATGTCCAGCAGGGCAGTTTTGAGTAAATCCGGTAACGCTTTGCCACGTCGGGATGCTCTTGTCAGGATTCCCTGACAGGCCCGTGCGCTCAAAAAGTATCTCTGCGGCACATTGACCTCTAAAATCTGCGACAACTGCGATACGCTTTCTACGCTGGGGCACTCCCCAATGTTCAGCGTTGAGCAACCGCCATGCCAGAGACCAGCCGTTTCCGATGATTGCTCCGGCCTTGCACCATCGCCCCCCCCGCAGGTCGAGGAATTGAAACGTCTGGTTGTGCCGCGTGGGCAAGTTTTTCCAGCACGGTTCTGAAATCTTCTCCGCCGTTTGAGCTGAAAGCTCCGGGAACATTTTCCCAGATAGCGAAAGCTGGATACATTCCATTTGTGGCAACCCTCATTTCTACAATAACTCTTATGGCTTCTGTGAACAGACCGGAATTTTTCCCCTCAAGGCCAGCTCTCAAGCCTGCCATGGACAAATCCTGACAAGGCGAACCAAACGTGATGCAGTCCACGGGTTCAATCTGGTCTCCATGGATTTTAGTAATGTCGCCCAAATGAATCATTCTTCTGCCTCTTTAGATTTAATTGCCATCCACCACAGTGCGGCATGAAGCGCGAAGCCCGGACAAGCCTGAACCGTTACCTGACTTGCCACAACCTTAATCGCTTCTTCGATTTCTTCTTGTTTCGGCATTGTCGCGTGAAGGAATCTCGCCTGTGCAATTTTCTCCAAAATCCTTATTGCATCGACGTAAAGCACTCTTTTTACCTCCTATTGATTTTTTCATAGTTCTTGCACGGGTGGCCGGAATCGAACCGGCTTGCCTACCGATGGGGGATCAGGACGGCGGACAACTTCCTTGCTACACCCGCATATCAGAACCCACCGCGCAAGAGAGCAGCGCGGCGGGCCGGTCTTGGTCAAGCAGACCTTCCACCTTTGGCTTGGGTGGATCGGACAAGGCATTTCTTCGCTCATGCGGCGTGCACGCCCAAATCGGTTTCCGCACCGTCATGCGGGCGTAGCTTGGCAGAAAGGCAGCGTGGTCTTGCACCAGCTTACACGGGAGAAACGCCGCCATACGGCACCCTCTGCCCCTGTCGGTGCGTCAAATTATGGACAAACGCACCGGCTTCCATGAATACCTGCTGCAAAGCGGCGCGGACGGGGTGTGGCCCCGCTGGCGGTTTCCCCCTGCGTCGTTTCAAGGTTCAGCCCCGCGCCATATAAAAGCCGCCGCGCTGACGCGGTGCGTGGCGGCTCATTCATACCTTAGATGTTTTCGTATCAGCAGCACCCTTGGTTTTTTCGTAACGTTCACAGTTCGTATCATAGCCACTGCACGGTGCACACCGCTCGTGGGTGATCTCGAACGTGTGCCTGCACTGTTCATTTTTGTGCAGGGCTTTTTCGGTGGGACTTCTGTTATGTACCTTCATTACAGCCTCAGAGAGGAACTTCGTCGTAGTGTGTAGCGATCATATCCGCGAAGTGCAGGCACATGGCCTCCGGGTAGCGGTCATAAACAGCACTGAGCGTATTCCAGTCCTGCGACCCGCTGTACGCTCCCATGTGCCAGCGGATTGCCACAATCTCCCGCGCCGTCAGCTTGATGTACTGCTGTGCCATGATGACGCTTCCTTCTCCATGGCCCACCAGACCGGCGTCAAAGTATTCGTACTCGCCGTTGCCTTTATCGCGGTACTTGCCCACCTTGCAATAGTCGTGCAGGAGCGCCGCCGCAAGAACTTCATTCCGGTGACACTTCTTGAAAACGTGATTTGTTCTGCACAATTCCATTGCCGCCTCTGCCACGCAGACCGAGTGCTCACACAGACCGCCGGGATGGTTGGAATGGTGCTTAATGCTTGCAGGCTTTTCAAAGAACCCTAAAGCCACCATCTGCTGCCAAAGGTTTTCCGCTCCCGGACGATCAGCAAGGCCGCTCTCCGCCCAGAGAACCTCAAACTTTTCTTTCGGCTTCATGTCCTCATACAGTTTTTCGTTATCCATGGTTCGGCTCCTTCTGTTTCAAAAATTCTGCCCGGCCCTCCGGGTATCTTGTCGGTCTGTCGAAAATCTCCGGGTGCTTTTCGAGCATATCCAAAAGCATTTCCCGCATGGACGCCGCCACAAAGGGCGTAAATTCTCTGCTCACGCTCCCCCGCCTTTCCGCTTGTATTTCTGGCAGCGGGTTTTGTTTTCGTTCCTCCCGCCATTGGAACCGCCTTGTGTCAGTTCTCCGGCTCAAAGAACATTGCCACAAAGGCTTTCAGCTGGTTGACTGCAGCTTCTTTTTCGGCTTCCGTCTTGGCCGTCTTTTCAGCCCAGCAGTCCTTGACCATTTCATTGATAATCTCAAACATACTGTCTTTCAGACCTGCCAGATTTTCCTCGTCATCGGCTACTGCCATGAGGACACGGGCCACAATAAGCTCTGCCGCCGTCATCATGCCAACCGAACCGCCGTGAATGCTGACTTCCAGACCATCAGCCGTTCCCACGGCTGTGATTTTTACATTACAGTTCATATTCCGACCTCCAAACTCAGCCGTTCGACAACTTGTCGGCCAGCGCCACAATGAAGTCCTTGAAGCCCGGCTCTGTCTCTGCAAACTGCCGTGCCATGCGGAACCCTACCGTCTCGCCAACAGGAGGCTTTTCCTTCTTCTCTGCCGGAGCCGCCTTTCCCTGCGCTTCCAAATCGTTCTGCACCGCATCAGGAATTTTGTCCTGAATCTTCTTGATAACGTACGGACGAAGCGGTTCGGGAACTTCTGCTACAACGCTGCCCACGATCTGGATCGTCAAATCCAGCAGATCAAGCCCGTTTCCCTTGAACTCGACCGACGCACCGCTGCCCTTGACCTCTCCGTGAATAAATGCGTATGCCATACTCTTTGTCCTTTCTGCTTGCAGGTAAATTTTCGGATATGTGGGTGCGCCCCGGAGTTGACACCGGGCGGCGGGGCTTGACGCTCCCCGCCTGCACTGGCCGCACCATATAAAGGCGGTGTCGGACATACCGCCTGCCCATGCGGGCCGCTCTGGCGTGTTCTTTCAGCCCTTGCCAGATAAGGCTTCATCTCGCCGACGCCGCCGTTCTTCGCACTGACGGCGGATGATCTCTTTTCCCTTGCGAATACGCTCGGTTTCTTCAAATCTCCACCTGCCGTAGGACAGCCCCGCGGCGTCGGCCTGCCGGACATCCAGCATCAGCTTGTCCGGCTTCATCTTTTCGGCCATTTGCTCATACCCTCGTGCTCCTTGTTGTGCTTGTACTCCCCGCCGTGCTATAATTTGAACATATAAAATGGGGAGGGGGTGAATTTATGAAATACTACTTTGTCGATCTTCGCGCACTACCCATATCTGAACGTATAGCAGCTTGTAAGAAAATGGAACAGTACGCATGGGAAGCCTTTGAAAAGGTTGGAACATCCGGCCTTGAATCCGCAGAGGTTTGCTGGACATCGCCAGAGGACTTTGAATCTTCTCCTTGTTTTCCTCAAGGATGCAAATGCACTCTTCTGGGAAACTGATCTTACGTCTTTGTGGCGGCGTGTGTAATAAGCAACGCCGCCGGAAAGTCCGGGTCGTAGTTGAACTCGATCCGGGCTTTTGCTTTATGGTCAACAAACCTCATGAATGCCCCTGATGTCCCCCAACTTCTGAAACGCTTCTTCCTTGCGCCATACACCGATCCCGACGCCGTTGCAACGAACTTCTTCCGGCTTGTAGCCGTAATGTTTCAGAACTTCGTCCGGGTCGATTTCATCAAACGTCTTTTTGTTCAGCGCTTCTACAATGTGTTCAGGTTTCAGCGTCATGTGCTCCGCCCTCCTGCTTGTTGTCTCTCCCCTCCCCGCCGTGCTATAATCAGTCGGAAAGGAGGCGTTATAAATATGTGGGTCTACCATTCTTCTATCGGCCCGTTGTATATCGTCCCAACCGGTGACGGCCTGTTCGGATTTCTGTACAACGGCATTATCTGGGAAGCCTGCCCCACTCCACAGATTGAAGCAGACAATGTATACTGCCGTGCCACCGGCTGCCCTGATGCTTCAAATCTGGAAGAACTCCCTCACGATTTATCGGAGTGGACATACATTTCCAAATAAGTTCCTCTCGCCCGGTTCAATGCTTCTTCGGCATCGTCCGGGCGAACTTTGTTTTTGTGGAACAGCCGCACGATGATCTGCGCCAGTTCTTCGCGTACCTTTTCCCTATACTCCGGTGAAGCCTCTGCCGCTGCCGGGTCATACAAGCGCGGGTACGCTTCCATAAAGGCTTCGCTGTCCAGCAGTTCTTCCATGATCCGCAGGATCAGGCGACGTTTCAGCTCCGGCGTTTTGTTCAGCGCTTCTACAATGTGTTCAGGTTTCAGCGTCATGCGCTTCGCCCTCCTGCTTTTCGGGTTCGTCGCTGCGTGCAAAGTTTCAATGCTTTCCTCTGCACCCAAAGCCGCCTTGACCTTGATAGCCATTTCCACGCTCATGTCTGAGCCGCCATTCAGTTTGTAGTACATCGTACTGCGGGAAGTCCCGACTTCTTCCGCCAGTTCTTCTACCGTTTTGCCACTGATACGCAGATACTTTTCAGCCAGCGGATATACCATTGCGCCATCCTCCAATCCTAAGTTTCGTATTTGCGACCACTATAGCACTAGAATTAGTATTTGTCAACCGTTTCAATACTATTTTTAGAAAATTCTTTTTATTTTTCGGATGTTCGGCATTGATTTTTCCTAATTCTAGGACTACAATATAAATAAAGAAGGGAGCCTACACTATGACCAGAGAAGAACTTTTGAAATCCTACATCCTGAAACAATATAGGACTGTAAAAGATTTCTCCGTTGCAATCGGATTGCCTTATACAACCATTGACGGTATCCTTCGCCGTGGTGTAATGAATACTCGCGTCGAAAATATGATCCGCGTATGTCAGTTTCTCGGAATCTCACTGGATGCTCTTGTTGCCGGGCGCATTGAGCCGTATTCTGACAGGCCGTCTTTCTCCATCGACGATGTATCCGCGCTGGAAAAATATCACAACCTTCCTGCGTCCGATAAAGAAACCGTGGACTTCGTTTTGAACCGTCATGCTCAACGCGCAGAAAGCGCAGAAACTACCAAAGTGTAAGCGAATAGAATCCATGATGTTCCCCTTGTCAAGCAAGGGAACATCCCGCGTGCTATCCTCTCCTACCGATAGTTAGGATAGCACGCGGGCGCTCATTACTTTTTTGAAGCATTTTCTGAAAGTCCCTCAGTTTATTCCGTTTTGCTTCATTTATTCTTCATTTTCGTAAAATTTGCAAAAAAAGAAAAAGCCCGCCGGGCCGAAGCCTGACGGGCTATAGATGAAACTGTATTTATATAATTCAGCAGCGATTTATGATTTTTCGTCTCACACGTTGCGCTTTCGTCTAATCTGTAGGCCAATGAGACGATTACTCGAAAGGACGCTCAAGGTATGGCAAAAAGAAAATTCAACAAGGGCGGCGAAGTTCGGCTGGTCGCCTATTACAGATACAGCGGCGGCAGCGGGCAGACTGAGCAATCCATTGAGGGCCAGCGCCGGGACTGCGAGGCCTACGCCCGCCTGCACAATATGACCATCCAGAAAGAATATGTGGATCGTCACATCAGCGGCAAGACCGATGATCGTGCGGCATTCCAGCAAATGATTACTGACAGCGACAAGGGTGCATTCGATATGGTGATCTGCTGGAAAACAGACCGCTTCGCCCGGAACCGCTATGATTCTGCCGTGTACAAGAAGCGTCTGCGTGACAACGGTGTTGAGATCGTCTATGCTGCTGAATCCAACATTTCCGGTGCGGAAGGTATCATCATTGAGGGCGTGATGGAAGCGCTGGCCGAATATTACTCCGCCGAGCTGGCTGAGAAGATGCGCCGCGGCATGAGGGAAAGTGCTCTCAAAGGGGCAGGCCATCAGCCGTTGCCGCGCCCTTGGCCTGAAAACGGACGAGCACAAACGGTTCGTCATTGATGAAAAGACCGCACCCACTGTGCGCTTTATCTTTGAGCATTACGCCGCCGGGGAATCCGCCATGTCTATTGTTGAAAGCTCAACGCCAAAGGACTGCGCACCAGTCAGGGCAACCCCTTCAACAAGAGCAGCATTCCCCGAATCATCCAGAACGAAGCCTATCGCGGCGTGTACATCAGCAAATCGTATGACGTGCGCATTGAAGGAGCCATTCCGGCCATTATCGACGATGAACTTTGGGAGAGGGCACAAACCATGTTGAAACTGAACCGTCAGCTCAAGGCAAAGAATGAACCGAAAGCGGACTACATCCTGTCCGGCAAGCTCTACTGCTCCTGCGGTTCCCTCATGCGCGGTATGAGCGGCCACAGTGCCACCGGCGAGGTCTACCGCTACTACACCTGCCCCAATAAAGGACTGCCACCTGCGGAACATCCCGAAGGACGATCTGGAAGGAAAGGTCATGCAGTCCATCGTGGATCACCTCTTGCAGCCGGAATCTATGGAAGCACTGGCCGAAGCTATGGTCGAGGTGCAAAAGGCCGACGTTGAAAAGCCCAACGCCGAACGTGTAGCCATCGAACAGAGCCTTTCCGATGTCCGCCGCCGCAGTAAAGAACATTCTGGACGCCATTGAAAACGGCACCGCTAATGCGCAGCTGTGCGCCCGTCTGGATGATCTGACCGAACAGGAGCAGACCTTGAGCTTCCAGCTTTCTTCTCTGGAAAAGGAGAAGCCTGTTGTGTTCACAAAAGAGCAGTACCTTTTCCTGCTGGAACAGTTCTTGATGGAGCCGTCCGAGCGCACACCGGAGTATGGTCGCCGTCTTGATAACACTTTCGTAACAAGTATGGTAGTTAGCGGCCGTGAACTGGTTATCAATTTTAATGTTTCGGACGAAACCGTTAACAAAAACAAAAAAACATCCCAGACAAACTTACAAAAAGAAAGTTCGTCTGGGATGCGTCTGGTCCGAGTGGCGAGAATCGAACTCACGGCCTCTTGAACCCCATTCAAGCGCGCTACCAAAACTGCGCTACACCCGGATATCTGCAAGCGGTTATCGCTCACAGCTCAATTAGTATACCCGACTTCTCGCATTTTGTCAAGCACTTTTCGGCAACTTTTTTAAATTTCTTCGTTTTCGCCGCATCCTCCTGCAAGGGCAGGGTCGGCTGGGCAATGGGCGGAAATTCCACCGTAGCCACAGCCACCGCAAACACGCTCTACGCACCCGCCGCCAGCAGAGCCTGTGCACAGGCGGCAGCCGTAGCACCGGTGGTGATCACATCGTCCACCAGCAGCACGCGGCGGCCCTCTATGAGGTCCGGGTCCTGCACGCGGAACGCACCGGCCACATTGGCCAGGCGCTGTTCAAAGGGCAGTCCTGCCTGCCGGTTCTTCCGGCGGGCAGGACCAAGCGCCTTTGTTTCCAGCGGAAGGTCCAGTGCCTCTGCCAGCGGCTGCGCCATGCGTTCCGGTACATTGTACCCGCGTCTGCGGCTGGACGCCGGTACCGGCACGATGCAGTCATAGCCGAGCCGGGCACCTTCCACCCGCTGAGGCACCGGTTCCGCGCCCCTCATCCGGACCTCGCTGCCAAAGGCAAGCTCTGCCAGCACCACGCCCAGCTCCACCGCCGTCCATGGTGCAGCCTGATACTTTGCCCGCAGGATGGCCCGCCGCACGCAGCCCTCATACCGGAACGGTGCCGCTGCGCCGCTCAGGCCGCCCAGATAATGCTGCGATGCGTCCAGCCGGATGCCGGGCTTCCGGCGCAGCCGGTCCACTTCTTCCGCACAGTCCGGGCAGGTCCTTATGCTGCCCAGCACCGCATTGCAGAAGGGGCACCGACGCGGATAAAGCAGCTGCCGTACCCCGCGCAGTGCCCGGCGCGGGGCGCTGTAATAGCGCATCAGTCCTTCTTCACGGCCACGATCACGCGGACGCGCTTGCCGGCGGCGCAGCCAAAGTTGTCGTACCAGCCGGTGAGGTAGTAGTCATCGGAGTTCACCGAGGTGAGCTTCGTGTAGTAATACTGGCCCTTGTACCACAGGTACACCTGGGCATTGTCCGCTACCTCATAGCGGGTGGAACCGGACAGCACCGACGCGGCACCCACCTTGTCGATCTTCATGGGCATCAGCTGCACCATGGCCTTCACCGAACCGTTCACTTCCTGCCGCACGGCCAGGCCGCCGGCCAGCACCGGGTATTTGATGGAGGTGGTGTAGCTGGTGGGCTGCCCGTTGATATAGCAGACATAGGTGGCACCGCCGCCCACATAGTTCAGGATGGTGCCATAAGGCTCCCCTACCACCTTAGCCAGCTGTTTGACGCCGATGCTCACCAGGGAGCCGGTGCTGCTGGTGACCTTATTCCACACGGTCTGGAGGATATCGCCGTTGATGACGCCCCACAGGATCTCGCTGGTGGTGGGCACCAGAATGTTCCGCAGGTCGTTGATGATGGTGGTTTCCGTGCCGGAGGTACTGCCGCCGGTGCTTCCGCTTCCGGAGCCGCTGCCGGAGCCGCTGCCGGAGCCGCTGCCGGAACTGCTGCCGCCGGTGGTCTTGAAGAATGGGCAGGTTGGCCGCAATGTTGCGGATATCGTCCAGCACGCCGTACTACAGGTCGCCGGTGACATCGTTGAGGATCAGCCGGTCGATCTCGCCGTTGTCGTTAAGCGTATAGTAGCGGACATTCAGCATGTTCAGTTTCGTCCCGGATAGGCGGCTGGGACGAACCGTCCCAGCCACACCCTCCGTAGTCGTATCCAAGATCTGCACGTCGTCTGCCAGCTTATGGTCGCCCAGCATGGTGGCGTCTGCGCTCACCGTGCCGCTGATGGTCCGGTTTTCAATAGCGGTCACGTTCTCGCCTTCCGGCGTCACGTCGATGCGCACCAGCCAGCCGGTGGGGTAGTTCAGGCTTTTGTCCACGTTCACCGTGCGGGTGATGCCGTCGGTGCACATCACTGCTACGAGTTGCAGCACGTCTGCGCCGTTATCCTCCACAAGGGAGCGGGTGGCCGTCTGCACCACGCCGTAGAACACGCTGTCGGCTTCCTCGCCGGTGATCACATCGGCTACCTCGTTGTCCATGCCCAGCAGCAGGGTGACCACTTCGCCCACGCCGCCGCCGTTCAGGGAGGAGATCTTGGACGCCACCGCCGAGCTGCCCAGCTGGTAGCTGGTACCGGCCACGGTCACCGCCGTGGGAGCGCTGGCGCTGGGCGAAACTGCTGTGATGCGGCCTGCGGCGCGGCGGGTGTAGATCCACACCGTCTGCAGACTCTCGCTGTAATAATACACATCGTATTTGTTCAGTTCGCCGGACTCCGACACCTTATCGTTGCGGTACACGCTCACCGGTGCAAAGGGCAGCTGGGTGCCCTCCGACGCCACAAAGGGTCCCTTCAGGCTGCTGAGCAGCACCGTGGAGGTGTCCACCTGACCATTTGCCACAGTAAAGCCCAGGGTGCTGCCATAGGCTCCGCCGGAGGCCGTGTTGGCCGTGAGGGCATTGTACAGCAGCATGGCGCAGTCCTCATAGTTCATGGTCTGGCCCTGTGCCCTGTTCAGCTGGCTGCGCAGGCCCAGTTCCTGAGCCTTGTTCAGCTGCGCCGCCGGGAAGGCACCGTTCAGATCTGTCATCTTGTAGCCCAGCAGCTTGAGCACGGCCGTGCAGGCTTCTTCCAGCGTGACGGCGTTGTCCGGGCGGAAGGTGCCGTCCGTGTAGCCGTTCATCCAGCCCTGCTGCACCGCGATGCGGATGTAGGGTGCCCACTGCGAAGAGTGCCGGGCACGTCCTTATACAGAGTGCCCACAGCCCCCTGGGAGGCTGCGCTCTCCCGGTACGCCGAGAACGCCACCAGCATGCGGGCAAAGGCCCCGCGGGTGACGGCGGCGTCCAGGCTGCCGGTCTGTCCGGCGTCCATACCGCCCAGCGTGATGGCCGTCTGCACGGCCGTGTTGCTGGCACTGCCCAGCGCAGCCGCCGGCATGGCCAGCATGGACACCGCCATGCTCACCGCCAGCAAAAGTGCGAGAAAACGTTTTTTCATAGGTATTCCCCTTTCTTCGGGCTCAGTCGTAGCGCAGCGCCTCGATGGGATTGAGACGTGCCGCGCGCCGGGCCGGCAGATAGCCGAACAGCACACCGATGCCCACCGAGATGCCAAAAGCCACCACGATGGAGTTGAACGACGGGCTCACCGTGATGGCGGTATCGCTCATGAACATGGGCAGCACCTTGTTGGCCGCCATGCTCACCGCATAGCCCAGTGCGATGCCCAGCGCACCGCCCAGCGCCGAGGTGGTGGCAGCTTCCACCACGAACTGCGCCAGAATGGTGCGCTCCTTGGCACCCAGTGCCTTGCGGATGCCGATCTCACGGGTGCGCTCGGTCACCGACACCAGCATGATGTTCATGATGCCGATGCCGCCCACCAGCAGCGAGATGCTGGCAATGCCGGTGAGCACCACGATGACCATGTTGATCATCTTGTTCATTTCCTCCAGCCACTCGCTGGCGCTGTACACATAGTAGCCGTTTTCGGTCTTGAGGATCTTCTGCAGCTCCTCTTCCATCGTGGTTTTGGCCTCGTTGGCAAAGTTTTCGTCGGCCATCATGGCGGTGTAGTTATTCACCGCGCTCTGGCTGGAAAGCCGCATCACGGTGGTGTAGGGCAGGTAGACGCAGTCGTCGTCGCTGCCTTGCTGCATGGTAGGGTTGCTGACCTTGGCCGCCAGCACGCCCACAATGCGGAACTTGTTGGCACCGATCTTGAGCGTCTGCCCCACACCGTTGCCGCCAAAAGCCACCCGGTTCAGGTAATCGCCAATGATGCAGACCTGCTTGTTGTCCTGCATATCCATGTACTGCAGGCCGCGTCCCTGTGCGATCTGGTAATTTTTCATTTCGGTGTAGTTCTCGTCCACACCGCTGATGTTGGACCAGCGGTAACTGGTGGTGCCGATCTTCAGCGTACCGCTGGCGTTGCCGCTGAATTCGACCTGCGGCGACACCGCCTTGATCAGATTGGAATGCCGCTGGCAGATATCGTACATCTCCTCCACCGGCACGGTGCGGGAGCCATAGCCCCACACCTGAATGCTCAGGGTGTTGGTGCCCAGCGCGGAAAAACTGTCCCGCATGCTCTTGGTCATACCGTTGCCCAGACCCACGATGACGATGACCGCCATCACGCCGATGATGATGCCCAGCATGGTCAGAAAGGTGCGCAGCTTGTTGCTCCACACGTTCTGGATGGCCTGCCGGAAGGTTTCAAAGATCATGCCTGTTCCTCCTTTTCCGGCGTTTCGGGCAGCAGAGTGGGCTGCACCATGGCCTCCGGTGCGTGGGAGTCACCGTCATACACCACCTGACCGTCCTCCAGCCGGATGATGCGGTCGGCCTGCACGGCAATGGAGTTGTCGTGGGTGATCAGCACCACGGTGTGTCCCTGCTTGTGCAGCTGCTGCAAAAGCCCCAGCACCTCGCGGCCGGTGTGGGAGTCCAGTGCGCCGGTGGGCTCGTCGGCCAGAATGACCGGCGGGTTGCGCACCAGTGCCCGCGCAATGGACACACGCTGCTGCTGACCGCCGGAAAGCTGGTTGGGGCGGTTTTTCAGTTTGTCGCCCAGGCCCACCTGCTCCAATACCTCACGGGCACGGGCGTGCCGCTCGGCGCGGGAGACGCCCGCGTACACCAGCGGCACCTCCACATTCTCCATCAGGTTCAGCCGGGGCAGCAGATTGTACTGCTGGAAGATGAAGCCCAGCATCTCGTTGCGGACCGAGGCCAGTTCGTTGCGGCTCATCTTACCCACGTCCCGGCCGTTGAGCCGGTACACCCCGTGGGTAGGCACATCCAGACAGCCGATGATGTTCATGCAGGTGGATTTGCCGGAGCCGGACTGGCCCACGATGGCCACGAACTCGCCTTTGTCGATCTTCATGGTAATGTGGTCTGCGGCCTTTACCGTGGTGTCGCCCATCTGGTAATACTTGCAGACCTCTTCAAATTCGATCAGAGCGCTCATGCATTCCTCCGTGTCAGGTCAGGATCACGCCGTCGGCCTCGCCGATCACTTCGCCGTCATTTCCGGCGTCCACCGGCTCGTCAACGGCCGGTTCCTCGGTCACGGTGCTTTCTGCACCTTCCCCATCGGCCGTGCCGTCGGTGGTCTCGCCGCCCGTCGTGTCGGTGGTGCCATCGGTCATGTACTCATAGCCGCCGTTGTCGTAATAGGTATCGCTGCTCACCGAGCTGGGGTCGTAGCCCACGGTGTCCTGCGCGGTCAGGCCGCTGACAACCTGGGTGTAATCGCTGTCACTGACGCCCAGCTTGACCTTGACGTACACAAAGCCGTCCGGTGCGACCATGTCCGGGTCTGCGTTGACCGCACTGGGGGAATCCTTGGTCACCAGCACATAGCTGCCGCGCACCACGGCTGCGTTGGGCACCGCCAGTGCGTTCTTGGCCTGGGCCACCACGATCTCCGCGTTGGCGTTCATGCCGGGGCGCAGGCCGTCGGTCTCGTCGATGCGCACGGTGACCGGGTAGGTGGTGGTGCCGCCGCTGGTGTCGCCCTTCATGGACACGCGGGTCACAACGCCCTCATAGGTCCTGTCCTGCACGGCGTCGGCGGTGACCTGCACGGTCTGCCCCACCGACAGGCTGCTGACCTGCAGCTCATCCACATTGATGGTCATTTCCAGGTAGCTCAGATCGTAGATGGTGCACAGGTCGCTGCCCGTGCTCAGGGCATCGCCCACCTTGGCGGCCTTTTCGATGATGGTGCCGCTGATGGGCGAGGTGATGGTGTAGTTATCCATGGTGTCCTGGATATTCTGCATGGACAGCTCCGCCCCACGCAGGGTCTCAGAAGCGGACTGGATGGACTCGCTCAGGTCGTCACCGCTGATCTGCAGCACGATGTCGTCCTTGTTCACGCTGTCGCCCTCGCGTGCATGGATGGCGGTGACCGTACCGGCGGCCAGCGTCGTCAGGGTGCGCTCGGCCTGATACTGGAAGGTGGCCGCGCCGATGGCGCTCACGCCGTTCACGGTAGCGGTGGCCGCCTGGGCGGTGGTCAGGCCGCCTGCATTGCGCACCGAGATGGTCACGGTGCGGGTGAGCAGGTTGCCGGTGCTCAGGGCATCGGTGCCGGTGATGGCGGTAATGGTGCCGGTCAGGGTCTCAAAGGTACCGTCCAGTGTCACGTCCGCGCTCTGCCCCACCGAGAAACCGGCTGCGTCTGCCGCCGGGAACTCCAGTGCCAGTGTCATCTTGGAGTTGTCGCGGATCACGGCCACTTCTTGGCCGCTGGTCACCTCGTCGCCCTTGGCGACCTTCAGGCTGCTCACGACACCGGCCACTTCCGCGCGCACATACTGGCGGTCCACTGTCTTGTCGTAGTTGCGCTGGGCCTGCTGCAGGGTGATGCCCGCCTGCTCCACCTTGGTGGTGGCGTCGGAGGAGTCCACAGTGTAGAGCACATCGCCCTCTTCCACGTTGTCGCCTTCCTCAAAGCTGCAGGTCAGCACCTTGCCGGACACCAGCGACTTGACACTATAGGTATTGGCCGGCTTCAGGGTGCCGGTGCCGCTCAGGGCATTGGCGAGGTCCCGCTGCTCCGGCGCGGTCTCCACATAGCTGGTATCCACGCTGGCAGGCTTGTCGGCCTTGGGCTTGAGCAGCCACACACCGCCCAGCACGGCCACGCAGGCCACCGGGACCAGCCACTTCCAGTTCTTTTTCAGGAACCCGGCCGCTCCGGCACCGGCCATTCTCCCCGTCTGCGGCGCTCCCGCAGCATTCTGCTCGGTTTTCTTTTTTCATAGATCCTCCTAAAAATGAGCAGGCGGCACTCCCGCCTGCAGGCATCCGGTTTACGGTTCAGTTGATTGTAGTGTAGCGCATTTTTGGGCAATACACAAGCGTCCAAATTTCGTACATCCATCTTTTCAACAAAATTTAACAAAGCCGGGGCACACCCGCAGGCATACTCCGGCTTTTCCGGTTTTTCTTCGGTTTTATACGCGCACCATATCGGGGGTGATCTCTGCCAGACTGTGAGCGCCGCACATCTGCATGGTGTCGGCCAGTTCCCCGGCCAGCTTGTCGATGTAGCACTTCACGCCTTCCTCGCCGCCGCCGTACACGGCCGTGACAAAGGGGCGGCAGATCAGAACGCCGTCCGCGCCCAGAGCCAGAGCCTTGAACACATCCACACCGGTGCGGATGCCGCCGTCCACCAGGATCTTCACGCCGGTGCCCTTGAGGGCTGCAGCGATCTCCGGCAGGACTTCAGCGGTGGCGGGGCACTGGTCCAGCACACGGCCGCCGTGATTGGACACCACGATAGCAGCGGCACCGGCCTGCTTTGCCTTCAGTGCACCCTTAACGGTCATCACACCCTTGACGATGAAGGGACGCTCTGCCAGCTGCACGATCTCGGCCAGTTCCTCCACGCTCTTGCTGCCGGCGGGCGGGGTCATGTTCTTCAGGAAGGGCAGGCCTGCCGCATCCACGTCCATGGCCACGGCAAAGCAGCCGCTGGCCTTGGCCTGGGCCATCTTCTCCCGGATGGTGTCGATGTTCCAGGGCTTGATGGTAGGCACACCGCAGCCGCCCGCCGCGCCGATGGCCTTGGTGGCCATCTCCATCACGGTGGGGTTGGTGCCGTCACCGGTAAAGGCGGCAATGCCGTTCTCGGCGCAGGCGCGTACCAGCACGTCGTTATAGGTCATATCGGTGTAGGTCTCGGAGTAGTGCAGGTTCACCGCACCCACCGGGCCTGCAAAGAAGGGGTATTTGAACTGCTTGCCAAACAGTTCAAGCGTGGTGTCCGGGGTGCCGCCCTCGCACAGGGTGTCCATGTTCACCCGGATGTCCGCCCACTTATTATAGTTGCGGATCGCCGTGTCGCCCACGCCCTTGGCACCGGGACCGGGGATCTGGTTTTTTTGCCACGCCCACGCCGTTGCACACCGGGCAGGCCTTGCAGGTATTTGCCGATGCACTCCCGCGCATTGGCCAGCACTTCAGCATAGTTCATACAGAGTCCATCCTCCTTGTTTTCCATTTTTTGCGGCAGGAAATGCCCTGCTGCTGCATTTTTCTCTCTGTCCCCATCATAGCCTTTTAGTTTTGGCTCCCCGTCAAGGGTTCTGCACGACTGGAAACCTTTTGCCCGCCTCTTGTCATTTTGCAGTACGATGGTACGTCATTTTGAAAAAAGTCTGATCTTTTTCAAAAAAATCCTTGACAAAACAGCTGGTTTCAGGTATTATAGTGGAGCGCCAAGGGCACCCGCCCAAAGGCAGAACAAAAGATGTGGAAAGATGGCTGAGTTGGTCTAAGGCGCACGACTGGAAATCGTGTAACGTGTCAAAAGCGTTCTGGGGTTCGAATCCCCATCTTTCCGCCAGAAACCTGAAACAGAAATGTTTCAGGTTTTTTTTTATTCCAAAACGCTGTCTCTGTTCCGCCTTGACTTTTGTCCGCTGTTCCGCTATGCTGAAAAAAATTTCCTGAAGGAGGATTTTTTTTATGGCATCTTCCAAAAAAAAAGCACGGCGCGGGCGCTGTGGTCCTGATCGTGGTGCTCATCCTTGTACTGCTTGCAGTCGTGGCCGCCGTAACCGGGTACAGTCTGGTAGCCCGCCGGGTGAAAAGCTTTGCCGGCAGGCGCCAGCTTTTCGCTGGATTATGAGATCACATCCACCGCAGCCGATTCCCCTGCTTTATTTACACCATCCTGGCAAAAGTTCAGGCTCCACCAAGGGCACCGTGGACGGCCTGTATGCGCCGGACGCACTGCAGCTGAGCATCTCGGCCCCGGATGCCGCGGCCCGGCAGGCCCCCTCACCCGCCTGTATATCAGCAGCAGCGACGAACCTTATACGATGCCGGGCAGCTTTACAAAAATATCCGCAGCTTCCATCACCGACAACTATCCGCTGGCCGGTGTGCTGATCCCGGAATGGAATATGGGCAGCTACATCTCCCAGACCCAGCTGGCCAGCCTGCTGGACGTGGACGATACCGCCACCAGTCTGCAGTCCATGAACGAGTTTGAGCTGCCGCAGAAAAAGCTGCAAAGCGCGTACAGCCGGGAAGGCGCAAAGGACGGCTACCTTTATTTTCAGCTGAATACCGGTGATGCCAGCACCAATGCACCGGTCTTGTTATCGGGCTGGAAAAGAGCAGGTTCTTTGCGGATGCCATCCCGGTGCACATCCTGCTCACCATCCCGGAACACGGGGTCAGCATCCAGCTCACTGGCACCGTGAGTGCCCAGACCGTGGTGCTCACTGCGCCCACATCCCGCATGAAGGACGAAGACATCCAGACGCTGGTGCAGATCCGCGATACCATCCAGAGCGTGCTGCAGTTCGTGCAGACCGCTGCCAACAGCGTACAGAACGCGGGCTGATTTTTCCGCAAACAACAAAAGCCAGAAACGGCAGCAGTCGTTTCTGGCTTTTGTTCTGTCATTTTACCGGTCGAGGATGCGGCCATCGGTGGAGAAGGTGACTACATTCCACGGGATGAACTTGCCGCTGTTCTTCAGAGCAGTGATGGCAGCGTGCTCCAGCCCGCCGCAGCAGGGCACCTCCATGCGCAGCACGGTCACGCTCTTGATATCATTGCTGCGGATGATCTCGGTCAGCTTTTCGCTGTAATCCACAGCATCCAGCTTCGGGCAGCCGATGATGGTCACATGGCCCCTCATGAACTCCTCGTGGATATTGGCGTAGGCATAGGCGGTGCAGTCGGCGGCGATCAGCAGCTTGGCACCGTCAAAGTAGGGCGCGTTCACCGGCACCAGCTTGATCTGGCAAGGCCACTGTGCCAGCTGGGACTGCATGGGCACTGCGGCTGCGGCAGGTGCGGTCTGCTCACGGTGGAACTGTTTCATCATGCTGCCCGGGCAGCCATGGAACGCCGGTGCGGCGGGCTGTGCCTGCTGCTGGGCGGCAGCGGCCTTTTTCTGCTTGTTTTCCAGCACAGCCTGCTCGTCATAAGCGGCGGCTTCGCGCTCGGTAAAGGTGATGGCACCGGTGGGGCATCCGGGCAGGCAGTCGCCAAAGCCGTCGCAGTAGTCATCCCGCATCAGCTTGGCCTTGCCGTTCACAAGGCCGATGGCACCCTCGTGGCAGGCGGTGACGCAGGCACCGCAGCCGTTGCATTTTTCTTCGTCTATATGAATGATTTTGCGGATCATGGAAAAATCCTCCTTGCTTTGATGTTCTGAGTATACTATAATCAGACCGTGCTTTCGGTTGTTATAACCACAGAAAGAGGATTTTTATGAAAAAGATCGCGTCGCCCCTGTTTCAGGATCTTTCAGAAGCCGAGCTGGATACCCTTGCCGCTGCCGGGCACCTGCGCACCCGGCAGTTTGCAAAGCACGAGGTCATCTTCCGCGCCGGAAGCTGCGTGCGGGAGATCGGCATTGTGCTGCGTGGTTCCGTGCACATTGAAAATCTGGATCTCTGGGGCACCAAAAGCATCCTGAGCAGCGTAGGTGCCGGGCAGGCCTTTGCCGAGACCTACGCCTTTTGCGGCGAGGCCTTGATGGTGGATGCTGTTGCGGCCGAACATTGCGAAATACTGTTCCTGCACACTGCCGCCCTTACCGATGCGCGGATCGAGCCAGCGCTGAAAGACAAGCTGCTGCGCCGCCTGCTGGCGGTGTCTATGCGCAAGAACCTCAGCCTTTCGCAGCGCATCTTCTGCACAACGCCCAAGACTGTGCGCGGACGGTTGCTGACCTATTTTTCCGCACAGGCAGCACGCTGCGGCAGGATGGAGTTCGAGGTGCCCTTCAACCGCCAGCAGATGGCCGACTACCTCAATCTGGACCGCAGCGCCCTCTCCAAAGAGCTGTGCAAAATGCGGGACGAAGGTTTGCTGGAATTTGATAAAAACCGCTTTGTTTTAAAGCAGCTTCCAGAATAACCAAAAGCGCCCGCCGGGCAGGGCTGGACCTCCGGCGGGCGCTTTCATTTTAACAGGTCAACAGAACGAGATCAGACCGTCTCCTTCTTCTTGCGGGGTGCGCACTTGCGCTTGGGCTTCTCCGCAGCGGGCTTTTCCTCTGCAGGTACTTCTGCCTTTGCAGGCTCTGCTTTTTCGGCAGCCTTGGCGGCGGTCTTTTTTGCGGCAGTCTTACGGGCAGGCTTTGCGGGCTTTTCTGCCGGTGCTGCGGTTTCTGCCTTCCCCTCTTCTGCAGCTTCTGCCTTGGCGGCAGCCGCCTTTTTGGTGGTGCGGGGCTTGCGGGCCGCAGTCTTCTTGGCCGGTGCCTTTTCTGCAGCGGGTGCAGCTTCAGCGGCAGCCTCCACAGCAGGCGCCTCGGCCTTCTTTGCGGCACGCTTTGCGCGCTCCTTCACCTCGGCAATGGTCCACAGCTGGTCATCTGCGCCGGACACCTCCTGCCAGATCTGCAGCACAGTGCCAACCGCAGCGCCCATGCCAACGGTGTCCACGCACTTGCCGCCGGCCCAGGAAGAGCGCAGGCGTACAGTTCCTTCCGGGGTGGGCTGAACGGTCCACATCTGAGAGGTGCCGCCCACATCCTCCCACAGGTGCAGCCAGGTGCCGTTGGCGGTGCCGGTCATGGTCAGGTCCAGCAGCTTGCCGGATGCGCGGTTGCGGATGCGGTAAACGCCGTCACCCACGCGGATAAAGCTCCACTCCTGCTCAGGCTTATGCTCGTACTTGCCCAGACGGACGGTACCGGCTTCCTTGGTGCCCTCCACGGCCTGAATGACGTTGCCGGTGTGCGCGGCAATGGTGTAAAAGTGATCGGCTTCGATCACGGTCTGTGCAACAGTTTTCATGGTTTGTTCCTCCTATGGATCGCAGCCGCCCGGCTCTGCCTGCGGCTGCCACTTGTATTTTGTATGCAGCCTGTACAGATGCACAGGCTTTTGTGTTTCCCTTATGGTAAATGATACCACATATCGTGATTTTCTACAAGCAATTCGACCAGCCTTTAGCAAAACAGACAAAAACAGTCAAGCTTTCCGTCCGTTTTTCTCCCGCTCCATGGGCATTTCAGGCACCATTCTGTACCGGTTCGGCTCTCGACTTTTTTGCCGCAGCTGCGTTATACTATGGAACGTGCATCCCGTGCACACATTCAAATTATCCGCCGCTCTGCTGCTGGGCGGCTTTTCTTGACCTATTCCTTATGATAAAAGGAGGTTCTTTCATGTCAGCAGACGAGCTCAACATTCAGCAATACAAAAAAATGACCGAGACACCCATTCCAAAGCTGATCCTCGGTCTTGCCGCCCCTACCATTTTAAGTATGCTCATCACCAGCATCTACAACTTGGCCGATACTTTTTTTGTGGGCCAGATCTCCACCAGCGCTTCCGGTGCGGTGGGCATTGTTTCCAGCCTGATGGCCATTATTCAGGCGCTTGGCTTTACACTGGGCCACGGCTCCGGCACCATCATCAGCCGCAGCCTTGGCAGCCGGAACACCGATGCCGCCACCCGCTTTGCTTCCACCAGCTTTTTTACTGCTCTGGCCGTTGGCGTGGTGCTGGCCGTTGTGGGCCTTGCCACTCTGCCCAGCTTCATGATGCTGCTGGGCAGCACCGAGACCATTCTGCCCCACGCCTGCGCTTATGCACGGCCCATCCTCATTGCAGCCCCGCTTATGATCTCCAGCCTTGTGATGAACAACATCCTGCGCTATGAGGGCAAGGCGAACTTTGCCATGATCGGCCTTGTGACCGGCGGCGTGCTGAACATTGTGCTGGACCCCATCTTTATGTTCGGCTTGGGCCTTGGCACCGCCGGTGCAGGCATTGCTACGGCTCTCAGCCAGAGCATCAGCTTCTGCATCCTGCTGTCCATGTTCCTGCGGGGCAAAACCGTCAGTCAGTTCCGTATTACTGCCGTCACCCGTGAAGCGCGGGAGTTCGGCATGATCCTGATCGGCGGTGCTCCCAGCTTTGGCCGTCAGGGCCTGCAGAGCATCGGCGGCATGCTGCTGAACATTGCCGCCCGCAGCTATGGCGATGCCGCTGTGGCCGGCATGAGCATCGTTTCCCGCATTTTCATGTTCATCATCTCGGTAGCCATTGGCGTTGGGCAGGGTCTTCAGCCGGTGGCCGCGTTCAACTACGGTGCGCGCAAATTCCGCCGGGTGCAAAAAGCCGCAGTTTTTACCATAGGTGCAGCCTTTTGTATGCTGGTGGTGCTGGTGAGCCTGTGCTGGGTCAACAGCGATGCCCTCATCCGCCTGTTCCGCGACGACCCGGAAGTTACCGCCGTGGCGCTGCCCGCCTTCCACTATCAGTGCCTTGCCATTCTGCTGCATCCGGTCATTGTGGTGGCAAACATGACCTTCCAGAGCGTGGGCAAAGCCGGGCGCGCCACCTTTCTGGCCTGCTGCCGTCAGGGCGTGTTCTTTATCCCGCTCATCCTCATCCTGCCCCGCACACTGGGACTCGTGGGCGTAGAGACCTGCCAGCCCATTGCGGATGCGCTTTCCTTTATTGTTTCCCTGCCGTTCCTGCTGGCCTTCCTCAAGCAGCTGGACCGGATGGACGATGCTGAAAAAGCCAAAGCACAGTCCTGAAAGTCTGTCATAAAACTGTAATCAACAGCCGCGTTTTCCTGCAATGGAATGCGCGGCTGTTTCGTATTATAATTGAACTGGAAAACCTTTCCGGCTTTCTTTTAAACTTTGTTTCTTTCCATACTGTAAGGAGTGATCTTTATGAAGCGTAACGTTTGCCGCATAGGCAGCGCTGCTGTATGCGCTGCCCTGTGCCTTACCCTTGGCTGCAGCTGCAGCGTGCTGCCGCCCGCTTCCGGCAAGCCTGCTGCTCCTGCTTCCTCAGTGCCCACCGATGCACACGGGGATCCGCTTTACGACAGCTCCCGGCTGGACGACGGAAAGCTGCGGATCCTTTACGGTTACGACAATTCCGGCGGTGCCTGCACCGTTCTGTGCGGCAGCAAGGTGCTGTACCAGTCCTTCCGCAGCGAGAACGTGAACCTTCTGCAGGACACCGTGACCGGTGAGACCAACTACTGGTTCCGCACCTGGGCCGACCCGGACGTTTATTGCGGACGGCGCAGCGGCCTGTTTGACAAAGACGGCAATGAAGTCATGACCTTTGAGGGGGAGCAGAACGCCTCCATGCAGAACGGTCTGCTGGTGCTGCAGGAAGCCCATGCCGTGAACGGCAGCTACGAAAACGGCTACGACGGTTACGGCACCTGTCAGGTGATCGACCTTTCCACCGGCGAACGTCTGCCCGTGCCGGATGGCGCATACCGCTGCATCGTGTGCGGGGACAGGCTGGTGTTCACCTGCTATGCCCGCCCAGCAGACCTTGCCGAGGACGCATGGGACGATGAACCCGCCCTGCACAGCTGGGTCATTATACAGACGAAGGACGGCACACAGACTTACGGCGCAGATGCCACTACTGCCCTGAGCCTTTCCTATGCACCGGACGTTCTGACCGACTGGGTGGAGCTGGACACCTGCCACGCCAGCGGCGAACCAACGGACGAAACGCTCTATAACCCCGCCACCGGCGAAAGCTTCACCGGCTTCCGACAGGTATGCGGCAGCGGCACCGCCTGCTTCGAGACCAGCGATGGCCGCTACGAGCTGCGGGATCTCGCCACCGTGGACCGCACCCTCATTGGCACCTTCGACGACCAGCCCAGCAGCTATTTCCCGGGCTATGTGGTCACATGGCGCACGAGCGGCGGCTTCGGCTATGATCTGCACGACCTTGTTACCGGTGAGGTGACACCGCTGTACGCTTCCAGCGTCATGAGCGACACCATCGCCCTTTACTATGAGGACGGACGGTTGAAGGTGTTCAACACCGAAACCGGCGATTTGATCACTGATACCACCGTGGAGCCAGTGGAGGGCCAGCAAAGCGTGATGATGGATAACAAGGGTGACGGCTACGTTTGGCTGGAGCTGCGGGATAACGATAACTTTGAGACCACCGCCACCCGCGTGTACGGCCCCGAGGGCCTTGTCTCCGACCTGACCCATCTGCAGGACAAGTATTATGCCCTGAACTATCTCATCACCACACCGGAGGGCAGGCCGCTGTACTGTGGCAACGCCAATGCGCCCAGCAGCAACGGCTCAATGTGTGACGTGCTGGATGAAAACGGCAACATTGTGTTCTATGGCCTTGGCACTGCTACAGCTACTACGACAACAGCCTGAACCAGCTGCCAGAACACGTGTTCGTTGCAAAACGCGGCTTTTACTACGGCTGGATGGATACGAACGGCAAATGGCTTTACTGCCAAAGCATCTTCTCTTCCATCAACGCCGACGATGAAATGGGCTATTGAGCCAGACTTTGGAGGAACGCCTTATGAAAAATGCTAAAATTTCCCGCCGCAGCTTTCTGCTTGGCCTTGCCGCCTGCTCTGCCGCAGGCATTCTCACTGCCTGCAAGGGGGATGACACCCCCGCCAGCAGCGCTTCCACCTCGCCGGAAGCACCCGCTTCTTCCGTGAGCGAGCTTGAACCCATCGGGCTGTTTACCGTGGAAGATTTTCCCAAGCTGGATGGCAGCACTGCCTGCATCCCGCTGATGGCCCAGATGATGGCCGATACCACCGGCATCGATCTGGAAGTAGCCCAGAGCGGCATTTCGGTCAGCACTACGGCCTATGCGTGGGAAAACTTCGGCCTGTACCCGGATGAGGAATACACTGCCAGGATGCTGGTGGTCTACGAAGCGCCGGACTACGTAAAGGAAGAGCTGAAAGAAGCAAACGCTCAGCTGGAACAGAAACCCATTGGCCGGGACGCACTGGTGTTCATCGTGAACGAGAACAATCCGGTCAAGAGCCTGACCCGGCAGCAGCTGAAGGATATCTATGCCGGTAAGATCACCAACTGGAAGGAAGTGGGCGGCGAGGATCTTGCCATCGTGCCCTTCCAGCGGGGCGAAGACTCCGGCAGCCAGACCCTGTTCCAGAAGCTGCTCATTCAGGGCGGCGAACTGATGGACCCGCCCACCGAGCTGGCTCCCGCTGCCATGGGTGAGCTGGTGGACAGCATCGCCGCCTACAACAACAGCGCCAACGCCATCGGCTTCTCGGTCTACTACTACATCGACCAGATGTACTCCCAGCCCGGCCTGCGTCTGCTGGCCGTGGACGGCGTGACCCCTTCCAACGACACCATCGCCAGCGAAAGCTACCCGCTGTGCAACGAGTTCTATGCCGTTCTCCATGCGGACGCTGCCGCCGACAGCCCGGAACGCCAGCTTTACGACTGGCTGGATACCGCCGCCGGACAGGACTGCATCAAAAAATCCGGCTATGTAGCGGTGGCATCCGCCACTGCAGCGAACAGTGCCGTCTGATCTTCCAGCAATTGACAGCTTTCTGCATTTCTGTTACAATATTACACATGAATGTTGAAACTTTTTTTGCAAAGGAAGGCTCAATATGGACAATCCCTCCTCTCATGTGGAAAGCCACTGGCGCACCCAGCTGCGCAACCGCATCATTCAGGCATCCAGCCTGCTGGAGATCCTGCTGTCCGGCCTTGTGCTCATCGGTCTGCTGTTCAGCGCCGTGCCGCTCATCAAATGGATGCCCGGCCTGCTGTTCGACGGCAACGAAGTGGAGATCCGCATTTTTCTGGAGCGGAGCCTTGACATCGTGATCGGCATCGAGTTCATCAAGATGCTGGCCAAGCACAGCCCCGGCAGCAGTCTGGAAGTGCTGCTCTACGCCATTGCCCGCCATCTGGTAGTGGGCCACGACTCCGCACTGGAAAACCTGCTCAGCGTGGGAGCCATCGCCCTGATCTTTATTGTGCGCAAGTTCTTCTTTGTGCCCGCCTTTGGTGCCCACCTGCCGGACGGCCATCCGGCACCGGATCTTTCGCCCCGCCAGAGCGGCATCCCCGCCGATGCGTTTCTCTCCCGCCTGAAGGAGCGCGCCAAGGCCGAGGTGGCCGAGGCCATTCCTTCCGAAGAGGAGACTTTTGACGAGTACGATTTTGAGCAGGCCGCCCCGGAACCAAAATAACATAAACAAAAATGCCCCGCAGCACTGCCGGAAAACCAGCAGGCTGCGGGGCATTTTATAATGCTTTTATTTTTTATTGTGCTTTCCGAAGCGGTACTCTTTGCCCTCACGGATGCGCTGGATATTGGCGCGGTGCATATAGATCACCATGCCGGACATAAAGCCGGAGCCAATGGCGCACACCAGCATATCACCGGCGGCATAGCCCTGCAGGGAACCGTAAATGATGGTCAGCACCGGGTAGAGTGCTGCCATGGCCACGCTGCCCAGCGACACCATGCCGGTGGGGATCAGGCACACCAGAAAGATAATGGCCAGAAACGGCAGCAGCACCGGCTGGATGGCCAGAATGGCACCAGCTGCCACCAGCACGCCCTTGCCGCCTTTGAACCCGAAGTACAGCGGGTACAGATGGCCCAGCACTGCAAAGATGGCGGCCAGATAGACACCCAGATACGGCGACATGCCGGCATCGGTGGGCAGCATGTGGAACAGCCACCGGCCGATGCACACGGCCAGCACGCCCTTGAGCACATCGCCTGTCGCGGTCATGGCGGCAGCCTTCTTGCCAAAGGTGCGCAGCATGTTGGTCATGCCGGCCGCACCGCTGCCATGATTGCGCACGTCGTCATGATATACGAATTTGCTGACGAGGATGCCGGTATCCACACTGCCCAGCAGGTACGCCTGCAGGATGGTGGCTGCGGCGATCAGGATCGCTTTCATCATTAAGACAGATGCCTCCTTTGCGGGCGCTTACACGTCCTTTGCGCCCACTTCGCCGGAGCCGCGCTCGCGGATCACCAGACGGATGGGAGTGTGTTCCAGACCAAAGTTCTCGCGGATCTGGTTGATCAGATACCGCTGGTAGCTGAAATGGAACAGCTGCTTCGAATTCACAAAGGCCACGAACGTGGGCGGGCGGGTGGATGCCTGCGTCAGATAGAAGATCTTCAGGCGGCGGCCCTTGTCGCTGGGCGGCTGCATCCGGGCAGTGGCGCGGGCCAGCATCTCGTTCAGCACGCCGGTGGGCACGCGGGCACCGTTCTGGCTGTCCACATCGCGGATCAGCTGCATGAGCTTGTTCACGTTGTAGCCGGTCTGAGCGGAAATGAAGATGATAGGAGCATAGCCCATAAAGCTGAAGCACTCGGCATAATCGCGGCGCTGCAGCTCCATGGTGTTGGTCTCCTTGCCTTCCACCGCGTCCCACTTGTTGACGACGATGATGCACGCCTTGCCCTGATCGTGGGCATAACCGGCCACCTTGCTGTCCTGCTCGGTAAAGCCGACGGTGGCATCCACAAGGATCAGCGCCACGCGGCTGCGCTCCACAGCGGCCAGTGCGCGCACTACCATATAACGCTCCAGACCGTCGGTGATGTTGCTGCGCTTGCGCAGACCGGCGGTATCGGTAAAGATGAACTTGCCATAAGCGTTGTCCACCGGGGTGTCAATGGCATCACGGGTGGTGCCCGCCTCGTTTGCCACGATCATGCGGTTCTCGCCCAGAATGCGGTTGGTCAGGCTGGACTTGCCCACATTCGGGCGGCCGATGATGGCAACCGGGATGCGGTCCTCTTCCACCACCGTCTCGCTGAAGTCCAGATGGGCGCACACAGCGTCCAGCAGGTCGCCGGTGCCGTGGCCGTGCACGGACGAAATGGGCATCACCTCGTCAAATCCGAGGTTGTAGAACTCGTACATCTCCATGGGGGCATCGCCCACCTTGTCGCACTTGTTCACGGCCAGAATGATGGGCTTGTGGCTGCGGCGCAGCATGTGGGCCACATCCTCGTCCGCGGCGGTCAGGCCGTCGCGCACGTCCACCACCATGATGATGCAGTCTGCAGTGTCAATGGCGATCTGGGCCTGCTCTCGCATGTGGGCCAGAATGCCCTCGGTAGCCTTGGGCTCAATACCGCCGGTGTCCACCAGCAGGAAGTCATGGCCGTTCCACTCGCAGTTGGCAAAAATGCGGTCGCGGGTAATGCCCGGCGTGTCCTCCACAATGGCAAGGCGCTGACCGCACAGCTTGTTGAACAGGGTGGATTTGCCCACGTTGGGGCGGCCCACCACTGCTACGATCGGTTTGCTCATAGGGGTTCCTCCTTTCTTACAACCCTCTCAGGCACGGCTTACGCCGCGCCAGCTCCCCCGAAAGGGGGAGCTTTTATCACTTCTGCCGAAAGATGCATAAAACCTCGCCCTTCGGGAGAGGTGGCATCGCGCAGCGATGACGGAGAGGGTTTTCTTTTATGCTCTTCTTCTCCTTGCAATGTGCAGGCCGCTGCGCAGCAGGGCGCGGGCTTCGTCGCCGCCAGAGGTCGGCAGCACCTCCACCTTCACGCCAAGGCGCTGGGCCAGCTGGTCAGTGGTGATGTCGTCCAGAAAGGTGTCTTTTTCCTCCCGCAGCATCACGGCGGGCACGCCCAGCGTGCCGCTGGTCAGCTTGCCCTCGCACTGAGCAATGATATCGGTCGCCGTTACAAGCCCGGCCACACCCACATTGCCGCCGAAGAATTTGTTCTTGATAGTGTGCACCGTCACCTCGACCATGGGGTACTGGCGGTGCAGCTCAGCCATCATCTGGCGGATGAGCGGCGAAGCCATTTCGCCCGTGACCACGTCCATCTTTTTGGTGCCGTAGATGCGGTGGGGCTTTTCCAACTCCGCCAGAAATTCCGAGGCGTACAGGCGCATCATGCCCACGCCGTTTTCCAGCTGGTCGAAGTCCTCGTAGAACTCTTCCGGCGGGATGGGCCTGCCTGCCTTGAGGTACCATTCATCACTGGGATAAATGATGCGCTTGCCGTGGCGGCGCTTGCACTCATCGCCGAATTCTTCCATGATGTCGATGACTTCGGCGCTGGTCTTTGCATCATACGGTGTCTGCTTGAACAGCTTCTCGCGGTAGTCCGTCACACCGCAGGGCACCGCAGCGATACTCTGCACCATAGGGGTCAGCTCCAAAAGGTCGGAGAGGGTACGGCGCAGCTCGTCGCCGTCGTTGATGCCGCGGCACAGCACCAGCTGACAGTTGACGGCGATGCCGCCCTCCACCAGACGGGGCAGATACTTGAGCACCTCGCCGCCGCGCTTGTTGGCCAGCATCCGCACACGGAGCTGCGGGTTCGTGGTGTGCACTGAAATGTTGATGGGCGAAATGTGCATCTTGATGATGCGGTCGATCTCGTGGTCCTGCATGTTCGTCATGGTGATATAGTTGCCGAACAAAAAGGAAAGTCGCTCGTCATCGTCCTTGAAGTAAAGGCTCTCGCGCATACCGGGGGGCAGCTGGTCGATGAAGCAGAACATGCAGTGGTTGGAGCAGGAGTGCTTCTGATCGCCCAGATAGGTCTGGAAATCGCAGCCAAAGGGACCGCGCTCCGTGCGCTGCACATCCCACTCGCGGATGCCGTCTGCCACCCTTGCTTTCAGGTGAAAGCTTTTGCTGTCAGTGTAGAAATCGTAGTCCAGACTGTCGTTCAGCTCGTTCTCATCCACGCTCAAAAGCTCGTCACCGGGCGCAAGGCCCAGCGCCTCGGCTTCGCTGCCCGGTTCCACCCGTTCGATCTTCATTGCCAACGCATCCACCTCCTTTGTTCAGACAGAACAAGAAGGGGAAGGCATGCGCCCTCCCCTTCTGTACATAACACCATTATGCCACCAATTACGCGCAAATTAGGCCTTCTTGATGACTTCCTCGCCCTTGTAGTAACCGCAGTTGCCACATGCCTGGTGGGGGAGCTTCAGAGAGCCGCAGTTGCTGCACTTGACCAGTGCGGGGGCCTCCAGCTTCCAAACATTGCTGCGACGCTTGTCGCGGCGGGCCTTGGAAAGATGTCTCTTAGGTACTGCCATATTTTTGCACCTCCTTGATGGGTTTATCAGTTCAGCAGTGATTTAAGGATTGCGAGCCTTGTGTCTACGGGAGCTTCGGTCGGTTCTGCCGGTTGGCAGGTGCACTCCGCTTTCTTTTTGCCGCACACGGGGCAAAGCCCGGCGCAGTCGGCACTGCAAAGCAGCACCGTGGGGATCGGAACATAAACTCCTGATTGAGCCATTCGTCCACGTCCAAGTGTCCTTTTTCATCCAGCGGAAGGTCAAAATCCGGGTCATCCAGATCCCGTTCCTTTACGGTCCACTCCGTATCGACTGTCTCCTCCCGAATGACCGGGTCCAGACAGCGGGCGCACTCTCCGTGCACCGATGCGTTTGCCCGCAGTGTCATCCGGACCTCGTCGCCGTCCGTCTCCGCTTCAAAAACAGCGGTGACCGGCTGCGGGATCCTTGCCCCGGCATAATCATGTGCAGATAAATCACACTGAAACTCTGCATGATAGGGTTGTCTGCCGGTGGCGATAAACTTTCTCAGGTCAAATTGCATAGTACACCTCTAAAAGGCTGCTTTGTTAGTATAGCGCCAACGCAGCCCTTTGTCAACACCAAAACAGGCAGAAAACCGAAAAAATTTAAATTTCCCGGTTCTC
>VOFC01000908.1_pt1 | contig 66025 bp, 102 predicted proteins | sample 5384161 | NCBI WGS metagenome assembly VOFC01 (sample SAMN12384722, study PRJNA508395) | human gut metagenome | isolation source: healthy gut B | host: Homo sapiens
CTTTCTCCCGAGGAAAGCGTAATGATTGTGTGAGGATTCTGTCTGGTAAGGTAAAAAATATCTGAACTTTTGATATTCTTTCGTTCGAAATATAGTGGAACATTATAACGCATATGAGACCTTCCTTTATTGTGATAATTCTATATTACTATAGTTGTTTTGAAAATACAAGAGAGACAATTAAAACACAACAATTAATGTCAATAAAATGCATTTTAATTAAGATTTACCACGAATTATCGAAGAAACATTAAATAAAAAGCGCGGATTTGAGCAAAAAAAGATTGCTGATTAACCGTGCGAGTGGTATTATAAAAAGGTACAAATAATGATACAGAACGAATCATTAGGCAGAGACAGGAATAAGGAAGGAGTGGGAAGCGGATGAAAAGAAGAATTTCGAAAAGGATTATTTCAATTGTAGTGAGCCTTTGCGTAGCATTTTCGATTATGCCTTTACCGGTAAGTGCAGAAGCAGAGACTGCTGCACCGGCAGTTAAACAAAATAATCTATGGGTGAGTACCGGAAAAACATTTGTCAATCGTATTTACACAGTAGGGTTGACTGCTTGTGGATCAGCACTTGTCAGAATTGCCGGAGCGACAGAGAGTGAAGGATTTCAGAAAGTAGCTTCATTTGTTAATAAATGGATTTGTGGAGGCAATAACACTGGACAGACACTGGCAGAAATTCAGGCTCTTTGTAATGAGATACTTAATGAAGTTAAGATCGTTAGATATAGATGTATATGAAACTGCCGGAAATGTAGGAAATACATTGAGCGCCTACGAAGATTATATGAAAGCCGCGCAACTGTATATGGATGGTAAGACGGATATAAATGCTGTCGAAAAGAGTAAGCAAAAGCTTTATGACAATTTTATTGAGGTTTATAAAGCGGCTGGAAATAGCTTTGAAAATCCAACCGATGAGAAAAAAAGGACGCTATATTTTGTAATGACACGATAGATGGTGTATTCAAAAGATCGATTTGGAGTATGATCAATGCGTTGAATAAGCCAAGTGATGAGAAAAATTATGCGGATGCTGCGGCACAATTTGCATATAGGGCTTATGGATTTTCTGGTGATCAATATAATTACATAGTTTCAAGTATTGATAAACAATTTATGGAAATCATTAAGATGGAGATGATGTATCAGGAATTTATTGCACAGCGTGGTGATTATTTTGAAGAGAAATATCCAGATGATGAAAGTAAATGGGAGAGCTATGCTGCATGGACGAATGATTTAAATAAGTTGAATGAAGATGTTGCCAAAGCTATGGATACTATGCTTGACAGAGAAATATTAGTTTCGGATTCAACGGTTGGTTCGATTCGGATGAAATTGGATGAATTTGTAAAGCCAGAAGACATGGTATCTGTACGTATGAAAAATGAAAATTACCATGAGAAATTAACAGGCGAGTTCTATGAGAATGAGCAACCGATTATCGATGCGTTTAACGAAGGTTATCTTTACCTTATTGAGGAGTATGGTTGGAAATCCAATGCTGATGTAATTACGCCGTTTGTTAATTTTCACAGAATTGCTGTGCCGACACCTAAAACGGAGGAGAATCCATCGGGAATAGATATTTATTATATTTTTGATACATCACAGCCACACGATGCGGAAGAGGATTGGGCTTGGAATTCAGACGATTCTGTTCCTGAAAATTTGCGGTTTTATCAATTTGAAGAGAAAATAGATCTTACTTTGGCGAGAGATCAACATATTCCATCTTGTGATTTTATTAATTTAACAAAAGAAAATTATAGCGATGGGCAGAATCAATTTAGTTGCGCGAAAAATACGGCGGAATTTCAGAGCTTATTCGCTACAGGACTATTCAGTGCATTATCAAGTATACCTGGTGATTATCTGAGTGAATACCTGCTTAAAAACAAAAAAAGATACAAAAACATATATTGCTTTATCGGATTATGATTTTGATTATCATGATGCATGGGCGACAAGCTATACGATTTTCCATGTGGTTGATACAACAGGACAATATCCGGGAAGCAGTCTTGAAAGTTCTACTTTAAGTGCAGAAAAAATTCAACCGGATAAATCAGCGGGGGCATATTCGGCATATACCGTTATATTAAAGAACCGCCCGCAAGAAGATGGTTATTATAAGACGAAAGTTGATGTTGCTACGAATGGAGTCGGAGATACAGAGTTAGAAATGGTTCAGGAAGATGGGACAACATGTCAGGAAAATACTGTTCCTTCAGGAAAAGAGGTAACACTTCGGTTTAAGGCGGAAGGTACAACTGTTCTGGAATCCCTTACATTGCAGAGACATAACAATACAGAAAATCCATCAGAAGTAACTTCGGAAGAAACGTTGTTGACAAAAGACCAGATCGCGACATTGACTCCGGATGAAGAAGGATATTATACATATACATGCGGTGCACCATATTCAAACGCAACATTTGTTTTAAATGGAGCAGTAGGACATAAGGTATATGTGAAAGGTACGAATCAGTCATTTGAAGATGCAATCCTATTGGATTCCTATGTAGACTACTTTGAAGAAGGAGAAAATGTTGAATTTTATGTATCAGATAATGTAAAGAGTGTCGGATATTATGAGGGAAATACTTATAAAGAGCTTGCATTAACAGAAAATTATGAGGGTGACAGAAAAGGAAGTTTCGTAATGCCGGCGAAGGATATTACATTATACTATAATGCAGTCTGCAAGGAACATTCCTATGACAATGGTTTTTGTACGAAATGTGGTGGATATCAGCCGGCAGACTATAATGAATCTACAGGCAGTTATGAGATTGGGAATGGTGGACAGATGTTTTGGTTTGCCGCTCTTGTAAATGGGGACGGTGAACATACACAGATTCAGGAAGCAAAGCCAGATGCACATGGAGTGCTGGTGTCTGACATTTCACTTAAGAATCCGGCGGATGAAAACTATGAATGGAAACCAATCGGAGAATTCAAAGGAATTTTCGACGGACAGAATCATACGATTTCTGATTTCAGTATGACGAAAGTAAATGATCAGTCAATAGGCTTTTTCCAGAACCTTATGAGTGACCCGAACGAGACAGACGAGGCAAAGAAAGCGACGCTTAAGAACTTTACACTGAATGGAAAAATCGTTACAACAGCAGAGGCAGCAAGTGCAGCAGGTGGTGTTGTAGGAACAACTTCCGGCGGTGTGATCAGGCGGGTGAATTCAAATGTAAATATTGGAAGTGGATTGATATACTATATCGGCGGAATTGTCGGAGAGATCAATGCAGCAACTTCTATAGAGGAGAGTACATATTCAGGTAAGATCGTACTGGATTATAGTTTCTACGGAGTCGGTGGAATTGTAGGTTTTGTAACTGATGATGATACATATGCAGGCGGCACAAAAATCAAGGATTGTGCAAATTACGGATTGATCACATATTATAAAGTGGAAAATCACGGAGGACGTGGTTACAGCGGTGGAATCACCGGACAGGTTGCATTGGGTGAAGAGGATTTCATTCTTTCTGATTGTTACAATTATGGCAGTGTGCTTGCTGAAGAGTGGAAGGAGATCTATGGTGCAATTTCCGGATACTGTGCGGCGAAGAAAGATGGAATCAAGAATAATTATTATCTCGATACACTTCCGGTAAAAGGTTTCCTGGGAGAAGCTGAGATTGCGAATGATGAAGAACTGGCAAAGGCAAAGACAGCAGAACAGTTCAAGAGTGGTGAAGAGGCATATCTTTTAAATAACGAGGTGACAGACGGCTCTCAAGTATGGTATCAGAATATTGATAACGGAGAAACTCCGGATGCTTATCCGGTTCTGGATGATACACATGGCACAGTCTATCGTTGGGAAGATGGAACCTATTCGAATTATGAGAAAGAACCTGTAGAAGAAACTTACGAGATTCGTACATTTGAAGAATTTAAGAAAATTCCGGAAATTGTTAAGAAGAACAATCGTGCAAACTTCAAGCTGATGAACACAATTTTCGGAGACGGTAAAACAATGACAGAATCAATCGGTTCAGCAGACAATCCGTATAATGGTACATTTGACGGACAAGGATATTATGTCTACCGATTCGATATCAAATCATCAGATGGAAATGCAGCACTTTTTGATACGATCGGTGTAAATGGAAGTGTAAAGAATTTCGCAGCTTTTTATCAAAATATTGAAGGAGAGAAAGCAGCAGGTCTTGCGATTGTCAATTATGGATTGATTGATGAGTGTATCAGTGGATCAAATCTCAGCGGTCCATTTACTGATCAACTTACGAAAGAGCCTAAAAATTTGACGGAGACAACGACATTTGTTAAGGGCACATCAATGGCAGGAGGCGTTGTAGTTGAGAATAAAGGTGTGATTCGAAATACTGCGAACTATGCAAAGGCAACAGCAAGTGCATCAGATGGAATTGCTGGAGGAATTGCAGTAGTAAACAGCGGAACGATTGAGAACTGTATGAGTATAGGTTCTCTGTCAACAAAGGAAAATGGAATTGCCGGAGGAATCGTTGGAAAGCTGGATAAGAATGGCTCCATTCAAATTACATATAGTGCACAGACTGCGATAGAAGGTGGGACAACCGGAGCAGTATTTGGCACAAAAGAAGAAACAGCAGGAGCTGTGAATAACACATATTACCTGGATACCTTATCAGGAAATGAAGAACAGGGAACAGTGAAAAACAGCGGCTGAAATGAAGAGCAATGCTTTTAAAGAGGAATTAAATACTCTGGTAGCAGGCAATGAAGAATTGTGTAGTTGGACATGGAATTCAACAAAGAATCAGGGGTATCCAAGAATCTTATCTTCGCTTATTACGGAAGTTGAATTAGTGAACGCATCAAAAGGAGTTACCGTATGAAAAGATACGAAACTTCAGTTGAACGAGCTAGAGAAGAAGAATGACATTTATCAGGCATTTAAGAAATATGCGGAAAAGGCAGATAAGCAGGTTCTTTATTTAGCAGAACCGACGTTGGTATATGGAGATGAACAGCCAGCACCATACGAAGGAAATCTGAATGTAAAACTGGATCTGTCAAAGTATCGAGGAAAAGGATATAAGGTTCTTGTTTATCGAAATAATCAGATCGAAGAGCTTGAAATTGATAAACAGATGATCGCCTCAAAAGATGTAGAAGAGATGGTTCCGTTTGCTGTACTGGCTGAAAAGAGTGAGATCTCCAAAGCAGTTGATCATATTAAGGATACAGTAAAAACAGGAGATAACAGCAGTGTGATTCTTTTGTTTGGTATTGTTGTTGTGGCAGGTATTGTAGCAGGTGGAGTTATTTACTGAGAAAAAAAAAGTAAAAAAATAAGATGAAAAAAAAAGACAAAGATTATAATCGGAATTCTGATTGCGGCTGTGATAGCAGCCGCAGGAATTACCTGGTATGTTATGAACCAAAAGAATCAGAAAACCGGAAATTCGTCTGCAGAAGTAGTAGCCTGGGATGTGGATATCGAGGAGGAAGAACCTTCCGAGGAAAAAAGGAATCCTGATTCCGGGATATACAAGTATGGTAATGAAGGCGAATACAAAGGAGCAGACAGTAAGCATTGGTAATCCGGCAGATAATGATTGCATTTTTGTAATTGTATTGAAACTGGAAGACGGAACAAAACTGTTCGAATCACAAGAGTTAAAAAACCGGGAGAAGGTCTGGAGAATATTACGCTTGACCAGGAGCTGGAAGCCGGAGAGTATCAGGCAGTTATAGAATATAAGTGTTATTCATTAGAAGATAAAAGTCCGTTAAACGGCGGAAGCGCAGAGTTTAAATTATATGTAAAAAGAATAAAACGTGGAGGTAGAATGATGAAAAAAGAAAGTAGTAGCAGGATTTATGGCAGCAACGATGATGGTATCTGTTATGTCAACAGGCGTTTTTGCAAAAGATCTTGACCCGTCCAGTGAGACTCAAAGAACGGGAGATACAACAGTGACTGCAACAGTGGAGGAAAATTTAAATAAAGCAGATTATATTATAAGCATTCCGGAGACCGTTGATTTTGGAAAAATACAGCAGCCTGAGACAGAAGGAAATGCATATTCTTACAAAGATATCACTGTATCTTGTATAAAAGCAGATAATCTCGGGGCAGGAAATGGAATCGCTGTTTTAGTAAAAGATGCGTCAGCAGCTGAAAGTTCTGATCCGTTTCGCCTGACACATAATACAAATTCAGATTGTGTTCTGAATTATGAGATTATGAATAACAACGATGAGAGTATTCAAAATGGGACATGGTATGCAAATGGATTTTTATTTAATCTATTTACGGGAGCAGATCAGTCAGCAACTGACAAATTAAGACTGAACCGTAATCAGTTATATAATAAAAATCTTTCTGTCTGGGGTGGACAGTACACTGGTACACTTAATTTCTATACAAAGATTGTAGATGTACATGCACAATAAAAAAGAGTGGAATAATACAAGAAAAAGCTTGCTTAGACTCTTTTTATGTCGCTCGTTCTTGTATGTATTTGTACTTTATCAGTTCCAAAGAAATCTCTGGCTCAGGAGACAACAGATTCTGCAACTTATGCAGGAAGTACCAGCGTAAAAGCATATGTGACAGGAAATTCCGTGAATGAGCAGGAGAACCATCCCGAAGATGAGGAGAAACATTTACAAGACGAAAGCACAACAAATGCGAAAACAGGAGATGAGAGCAAAGCAACAATTTGGATTACGATATTGATATTCTCAATGCTTGTATTTGGCTGTGGAGTAAAAAATATAAAAAAGGTAACAAGTAAATAAAAATTTGTGTTATCATAGAAAAAACAAAAGAAATGCAGAAATGAAAGGGGCAGCAAAAATGAAGGAGAATAAAACAATTAAAATTATCACAATGATCACGGGAATTCTGACAGTGCTGTTAGGTTTTTATGCAGTAGTTCGACCTATGAGGACTTTTTTTAGCAATCGGATGGATTCTTGGAATGCTTCTCTTCGTGAATGGTATTGAACTTGTGATACTTTCATCGTCAAAAGAGAAGAAAGATATCGGAGGATGTATTCTTGGAGTCCTGGAAGGACTTGGCGGTATCATTTTATTGTTTAGTGGCGTACAGAGATTCCTGACAGATATCATGGCAACTTATCGGTTGGAGCCAGTGTCCTGATTTATGGTATCTTCAGATTGTAGCCGGAGTGAAGAAGTTTAAAGATTCTAAGGGAAAAGCAATTTTAGCAATTGTTTGTGGTGTGTTATCCATTATTGTAAGTATTATAGCCTTTACTCATCCGGTATTGACTATGTTCTCAGTTGGATATATGATCGCATTTGCTGTTTTAATGCAGGGAATCAATATGATCGTACTTGCTGTGAATTTTGGAAAAGAGAGTGAGTAAATCAAAGAAAAATAGTAAATGACTAAAGAAGAGAACTCCAGTAAAATGAAAGTTCTCTTCTTTTTTTGTTATGGCAACAGAAATACAAATCACAGGACAACAAGTAAAACTGCGTTCATTTGTATGAAAAATATGCTTGACGCAATATATTGTCTGAATTTATAATAAAAAAGTATAAATCATACGAAAATATGGTTGAGAGGAAGGAAGAAACGGCGATGAAAAAGGAATATTTGGACAAGATTGCAGAATATGGACAGTTGATTGTTGTTTCGGGACCGTCGGGTGTGGGGAATAAGACGGTTTTGAGAGAGTATTTGCAGGATCATGAACAGGCGTGTGTCAGTGTATCTGTGACAACAAGAAGACAGAGAAAGCATGAAATAGACGGAAAAGACTATTGGTTTGTGTCTGTACTGGAATTTGAGCGAATGGTTCGTATGGGTGAGATGTTGGAATATACATATGTGAATGGTAATGCTTACGGAACAACGAAGAAAAGTGTAGAGGAAGCGCGTGCAAAGGGAAAAATGTAATTTTGGACGTGGATACAATCGGAGCAATGAAGATTCGTGCACTTTGTCCGGATGCTACACTGATTTACATTTTGCCGCCATCTTGGGATGAATTAAAGAGCCGGCTGTCTAGCACTGGAATTTATACCGAAGAAGAAGTGAATGCTTTAATGGAAATAGCAGAAGAAGAGATTTCATGTGCCAATAGTTATGATTACATTTTGGTCAATGATACGATTTCAAATACTTTGAGTCATTTTGCACAGATTATTCATAGTAATCGCTATAGCCGTAACTGTATGAAAGAATTTCTTGATAGTTACATAGACGGAGAAGTGAAGCCTCATGTTCAGTCATACAAAGAGGCGTTACTGTAAATTTTTTGATTATTGGAAATATTCTTTGAAAGATGGCACATATTTTGTGAAAGAAGATTCGGATGAAAAACAGAGGAGAGTCGTTTCGTCTACCTTGCTTTTAAAGAAAACTTACAGCGTATGCTCACGGACAGTGAGTTCATTGTAAAAGAACGTATATATAGGGAAAAATAAAAGCTTTACATTATAAAAAGTATTATGATAAACTGAATATCAAACTGAAAATTTGCGGTGTAGGAGATTTCTTACACCGCATCTGTGTTTTAGAAAGTAGAGGGATGAATATGCCAATAGGAGTTATTATCAATGCCCTGTCGGTTGCAGCCGGCGGTGTGATCGGGGCATTATTCGGGCACAAGCTGCCTGCAAAAATCAATTCGGAACTTACCAAGATATTTGGTGTCTGCTCAATGGGAATGGGAGTTAGTTCCATTGGACTTATGAAAAATATGCCTGCTGTTATTTTTGCAGTGATAATTGGAACTGCCTTTGGTCTGGCAGTCAATCTGGGCGGAATTATTAATAGCGGAGCGACCTGCATGGAGAAACCAGTGGGAAAACTCTTCCCAAATAAGAACAAATCCATGTCCAGAGAAGAGTATATGTCAATGCTTGTGACGATTATCGTATTGTTTTGTGCCAGTGGGACAGGGATTTATGGTTCACTGGATTCCGGAATGAGCGGTGATCATACAATTTTGATTTCGAAGTCGATTCTGGATTTCTTTACTGCGATGATTTTTGGAGGAACATTAGGTATGGTGGTTGCTGCAGTTGCAATTCCGCAGTGTGTGATCTTCCTTATTATATTCGCAGCAGCAAAATTTATCTTCCCACTGACCACGCCGGATATGATTGCCGACTTCAAGGCATGTGGAGGCTTCCTGCTTCTTGCAACTGGTTTCCGAATCGCAAAGATTCACGATTTTCCAGTCGCAGACATGATCCCGGCCATGGTGCTTGTGATGCCGGTGAGCTGGTTCTGGGTAAATATGATCGTACCGATGCTGTAAAGTAGAAGAAATGTATCATTCTATATTTCAGCATGTTCCAATACATAATTCTTAAAATTCGTAACAACAGGTGCCTGATAAACATTCTTCAAAGTTGCCATGTAGAAGAGTCTCTCCCAGGACGGAGTTGAAATTTCTATGATTGAAACCGGTAAAGAGGAAAGAATCGGCATTCGCGGCACAACTGCGATGCCGAATCCGGCACTGACTAATCCGGCAACACCCTGATCTTCTTCCATTGAGTAAGCAATCTGAGGGTATCCGCCACATTTTTCAAATAACTTGTCAATTACATGTCTTAAACCGCTTCGCTTAGAGAAAACGATGTGCGGATACGTAAGCGCTTCTTTTAGATCAATCGAAGTTTTCCCGTCCAAAGGATGTCCTTCCGGTACGATCAGTACAAGCTCTTGTTTTGCGACGGGAACAAACTCAACGAGCGGTTCATTGTCCATCTTGGAACAAAATGCGATGTCGTATTTTCGCTCTTTTAATCCCTGGATCATGTCGGATGTGAGTCCGGTTGAACTGTGAAAATAAAAATCGATTTTTTGTTAGGCGTGGAATCCAAAAAACCTTTTACAAAGTTCGGAACAACTGCACTGCTGAGCGTACGGAGTTCAACAATATCGATGCGGCCTTCCCCAAATCCGGTCATCTGCAGTTTATTGATGCTTGAATCCAGCATATCCAAAGCCTGTTCCACATCGACAAGAAAAGCCTGTCCACATTTTGTGAGGACAACGTTACGTCCATCTTTTTCAAAGAGTTTTACTCCGAGCTCACTTTCCAGAGATGAGATTGCATGACTTAAGCTTGGTTGAGTGATAGAAAGAATCTCCGCAGCCTTTGTGTAGTGTTCTAGATGAGCGAGAGTAACAAAATATCTAAGATGATAGAGATTCATAAAGTCTTGTACCTTCCTTATAAAAATTTGTATCTTCCCATTTAATCAGGTTCATTTTATATCTATTTGGTAACTGTTCAGAGCCAAGCAAAATTTCATAAAACAGATGTAAAATGCTTGCATTTTTAAGACTGTTTTTGAAATTTTATTTGGCGGATACGCCACACCGACGAAATGCGTAGCATTTTGGAGGTTGGCTCTGAACAGTTACTCTATTTGAGAGATAAATACGCAATAATGCTTATTGATAATAATATCGTAACATGAAGTGTAAATAAAATCTATAAACAAAATGCATGGATCGTGATAGAATTACCAATTTGTCATTTATTTAACAAACAGATATAATAAAAATAGAAAAAAACAACAAGATTGAACAGAAAAATCCAATGGATTATATTCAATTTTTACAATGGAGGAAGAATTATGTCAAAGAAAAACCCAATCACAGTAAGTTCATGGACACTTGGAGATCAGTGCAAATTTGAAGACAGAGTGATCGCTGCAAAGAAAGCAGGATACGAAGGAATCGGCCTTCGTGCAGAAACTTATGTAGATGCGTTGAATGAGGGACTTTTTGACAAAGACATTCTTGCAATTCTTGACAAACATGATATGAAAGTAACAGAGGTAGAGTACATTGTTCAGTGGTGTGAGGAGCATCGTTCTTATGAGCAGAAATACAAAGAGCAGATGTGTTTCCATATGTGCGAACTCTTTGGAGTAGGCCACATCAACTGTGGACTGATGGAAAATTATTCTGTTGAGTACACAGCACAGAAATTAAAAGAATTATGTCAGAGAGCAGGCAAATTAGTTATCGGTGTTGAGCCAATGCCGTACAGCGGAATCCCGGATATGAAAAAAGGCTGGGCAGTTGTAAAAGCTTCTGGATGCGACAACGCAATGCTCATTCTTGATACATGGCACTGGGTAAGAGCAGATCAGCCATACGATATCCTTACACCGGAGATTGCCAAGAAAGTTATTTCTATCCGATCAATGATGCTTATGAAAGACCATATGCAGCACCTATTTTAAGAGATGAGTCTATGCATGATCGTCTTGCACCGGGAACAGGAGCAAAAGATACAGCAGGATTTGTTAAGATGATTAAAGACGCAGGAGTTGATCCGAAGGTTGTTGGTGTAGAAGTTATTTCTGATGCAATCCTTGGAAAAGGACTGAAAGAAGCAGCTGCTTATACATATGAAAACACAGAGAAAGTATTAAAAGAAGTTTGGCCAGAGTTGGTAGACTAATTTGAAAAACAGATGATGCCAAAAGAGAGGTAAAATGATGAAATTCAAAAATATGTTTTCTCCGATTCAGATTGGACCTATGACTGTTAAAAATCGTTTTGTGGTTCCACCGATGGGAAATAATTTCGCAAATTCAGACGGAACATGGAGTGACGAATCTGTGGCTTACTATGGTGAGCGTGAAAAAGGTCAGTTTGGTCTGATCACAATTGAAGCGACTGTAGTACATAAAGGGGCTAAGGGAGGTCTAAAAAACCATGTCTTTATGATGACAACAGCATTGAAAGTCTAAAGAAAATTACAGATGCCTGCCATGAAGAAGGTGCAAAGGTATCTATCCAGCTTCAGAATGCAGGACCGGAAGGAAATGCAAAGAATGCAGGAGCACCGATCCAGGCTGCTACAGCAATCGCATCAGCAGATGGAAGAGACATTCCTGAAGAAGTATCTACAGAAAAAGTGTATGAGCTTGTAAAAGGATATGGTGAAGCAGCAGAACGTGCAATGAAAGGTGGAGCAGATGCAGTAGAGATCCATATGGCGCACGGCTATCTTGTAAATTCATTTATGTCACCAAGAACAAATAAGCGTGTCGATGAATTTGGCGGAAACTTTGAGAACAGAATGCGTTTTTCTCGTCTCATTATTGAAGAAGTAAAGAAGAAAACAGAAGGAAAGATTGCTGTTCTTGCACGTATTAACAGTACGGAAGACATGTTTGGAGGACTTGATAATCACGATATGTGTGCAGTTGCTTCTTATTTAGAAGATTGCGGAATTGATGGTCTTCACGTATCCCGTGCAGTACATTTAAAAGATGAATATATGTGGGCTCCTACAGGTATTCATGGTGGATTCTCTGCTGAATATGTAGCAAATATCAAGAAATGTGTATCTATTCCTGTTATTACAGTCGGAAGATATACAGAACCACAGTTTGCAGAACAGATCATTAAAATGGGAAATGCAGATTTAGTAGCATTTGGACGTCAGTCACTTGCAGATCCGCACACACCACAGAAAGCAATGGAAGAAAGACTGGAAGATCTTACACCATGTATCGCCTGTCTTCAGGGATGTGTTGCAAACATGTATGCAGGTAAACCAATCTGTTGTCTTGTAAATCCAGTACTTGGACATGAAAAAGAAGGACTGCCGAAGGCTGAGAAGGCGAAAAAAGTTTACGTGATCGGCGGTGGTGTGGCAGGTATGTGTGCTGCATTTACAGCGAAGAGACGCGGACATGATGTAACATTATTTGAAGCTACAGATAAGCTTGGCGGTAATATGAGACTGGCTGCATATCCACCAGGAAAAGGTGATATCACAGGTATGATCAGAAGTTACATTGTAAAATGTGAAAAAGCCGGAGTTAATATCAAGATGAATACAAAAGTAACTGCACAGATGTTGAAAGAAGATACACCGGATGCAGTGATCCTTGCAACAGGAGCTGAGACTTTAGTACTTCCATTTATCAAAGGTATTGAAAATCCGGATATCGTCTATGGTGTTGACTGCCTGGAAGGAACACGCCCGGTAGGACATAAAGTCTTAGTTGTTGGTGGCGGTATGGTAGGTGCAGAGACAGCAGACTTCTTAGCAGAACAGGGACATGAAGTAGCCATTATCGAAATGAGAGACGCGATCGGACCGGATGTGATCCATGAGCACAGAATTTTTCTTATGGAAGCATTTGAAAAATATGGCATCAAACAGATTACAAATGCAGCTGTATCAGAGATCTTCTCAGATGGCGTAAGTTACAAAAATGCAGCAGATAAATCAGACGAGACGATCTACGAGGCAAGAGGATTCGACACAGTTGTTCTCTCTATGGGATTCAGCTCACGTTATACACACCGTGATGGACAGAACGTAGTTTATGACTTTGCAGAAGAATTAAAAGACATCGTACCGAAGTCCACATGGTAGGTGACGCAGTAAGAGCACGCCGTGCACTGGATGCCACAAAAGAAGCATATGAGGTTGCATTGAATTTATAAATGAAATTATATCAGGAGGATTAGAATCATGGAAAAAAGAATTTCGGACACACAGGCTTAATGGGATTATTTGGATCACCGGTAGGACACTCAGGATCACCGGCAATGTATAACTTCAGTTTCCAGCATGACGGATTAGATTATGCATATCTGGCATTTGATGTAACAGAGGAAGAAATGCCAAAAGCATTTGAGGCAATTCGTTTATTCAACATGCGCGCTGGTAACTTTACAATGCCATGTAAAAAAATATTGCAGCAAAGTTAGTTGACAAACTTTCTCCGGCAGCAGAGATCATCGGAGCATGTAACGCATTTGTAAATGATAACGGTGTGATCACAGGATACATTACAGATGGTGTTGGATTTGTTAAAAATCTTGAGATCAACGGTGTATCTGTAAAAGATAAAAAAGATTGTTGTCCTTGGTGCCGGTGGAGCCGCTACAGCTATTCAGGTTCAGTTAGCATTGGACGGAGCAAAAGAAGTTAACATTTTCAATATAAAAGATAAATTCTACGAAAGAGCAGAAGGAACAAAGGCTAAATTAGCAGAGAAGTGTCCGGACTGTGTTGTTACTGTAGAGGATCTTGCTGATAAGGCTAAACTGGAAGAAGAAATTAAAACTTGTGATATTCTTATCAATACAACGATTATGGGAATGAAACCACACGAGGATGTAACACTGGTTGACAAATCTTTATTCCGTAAGGATCTTGTTGTTGCAGATACTGTATACAATCCGGAGAAGACAAAGATGATCCTTGAAGCAGAAGAAGCAGGATGCAAGGCAATCGGTGGCGCAGGAATGCTTCTGCAGCAGGGGGCAGTTAACTATGAACTGTTTGTTGGAAAAGAGATGCCACTTGCTGAGTATCAGGAATTTCAGAAGGCTCAGGCAAAATAATTACATTCACAAAAGGAGAATGATGGAATGAAAGCAAAGAAATATTTGTGGTCTATCCTTTGTGTATATTTTTGCTATTTAACACATGGTATCCAGGCTATCATTTTAAGTCAGAACAACGTAAACTTTGCAAAACAGTGGGGATTCAATATGGCAGACCCACAGTCAGCAGCATATGCAGCAGGACTTGCAGCAGTAAGTACAGCAGTTGCATGGACAGGATTTGGTAAATTCGTAAGCGTATGGATTGGTGGAGAGATTTCGGATCATGTCGGACGTAAAAAATTAATGATCGGTGGAGCAGCATTATATATTCTGCTTCCTTGGATTCTTATTTACTAAGAATGCACTGGTTGCTTCTGTATGCGGTTTTGCATCTGGAGTTGCAACTTCTGGATTCTGGGATGCTTCAGGATATCCTGCAGTACAGGAAGCTTATCCGGCAGCACCTGGATCAGCACTTGTAGGAATCAAATTCTTCGTTTCACTGTCAGGTATGGTATATCCACTTCTGGTTGTACATAATGCAAACAGCGGAAACTGGAAATTAAATGTTATGATTCCGGTAGTTATGTCAATTATCTGTCTGGTACTTGCAATTATCGCACCATTCGTATATGATGATCAGAAGAAGGCATCAGAAGGAACTGATGGCAAATCAAAAGATGCAGTGCAGGCAGAGATCGATGATGCAGCGAAAGCAGCAATGCTTACTTAAAAGCCAGGGAAATTTGTAGTATTTCTGGTAATGTTTTATGCATTCCTTTGCATGGCAATCATGTATGGTGCTCAGCAGTATACAAAAAGCGTTCGGATTATCCGTATGTGGACTTTCTGAGATGCAGGCAGCAGGTATGACTTCTATCTATACGATTGGTTCTATCTGTGCAGTACTTTTCTGGGCATTCATGATGGCTAAATTAAAATGGAGCCCGCTGAAAGTTGTCTTGATTGATTCTATCTGTACTGCAGTAGCACTTGCAGGTGTTCTGTTTATTCATCAGGTAGCAATTATCTACATTGCAATTGCAATGTTAGGATTTTTGCAGCAGGTGGTGCTCTTCAGACTGGTCTTGCAGTGGTTCAGTTATTCAACCCGGGACCAAAGGGAAGAAACACAGGTATTTATTACACATTTATGGGTGCAGCAAGCTACCTGATTCCGGTAGTAGCAGCACAGCTTACAAAAGCATCTGGTGAGGCAAATGCAGTATACAGCCTCATGATCATGTTATTGGTATTTGCAATTCTTGCTATTTTAAGTTCCCTCTACTTAGTAGCGCAGCACAAGAAAATCTTCGGAAAGAGTGCATTGTAAAATATAATCAAGAATACAGAAAAACTGCCACCGGCAACTTTTCTTGTATATTTGGTATAAAAAGGGACTGTTGTTCCGAATAATGACGGATAGACAGTCCCTTTCTTTTAACATGGTATTGTTAAAAAAAAGACATTCATAGAAAATATCGAAGAAATAGATGGAAATACAGTATATTCCATAGATATTTTTTATGAAATAACGGATATTATGTTATAGTAAATTTTTTGATACCTGAAGCATACGAAAAAATGTATGTAAAAATTATTAAAACGAAGGAGGACACTCAAAGATGAGTCCGAAAAGAGCAAAAAAAGAGCCAATGAACTTCCCTTTATTCCTCTTGGTCCATTTCAATGGAGAATTCCTGGAATCCATTACAGAGTAGAATATGTGGAATTTTTTCAGGGTCTGATCCTTGGCGCTACAGCTTTAAGTTCGATTCCGTATCTGACTGATAATCTTGGACTTCCATATGAACTTGCATGGAGCTGTGTCATTATTGAAGTATTTATGTATATGCTTCATGGATGGTTAGGAGATCCGGTAGTCCCGGGATGGATTACTCCGACACTTCCATTTACCCTGGCGTATTTAAATGGGTTTGAAAAGGACCAGACAGAATCCAGGCGATGATCGCATTGCAGCTTCTGGTCGCATTTGTATTTATATTTATGGGAATTACGAAACTGGCAGACAAATTTGTAAATGGTGTGCCAAATTCAATTAAAGGTGGTATCCTGATCGCAGCACCGATTACGGTATTGCAGGGACAGTTGTCTGACGGAAGTCAGTTGATGACTGCACCGATAGCGACACTTGCAGGTACCTTGTTACTTGCATTCCTGAGTTTTTCACCGTTCTGTGAAAAGAACAGAAGTAAATATAAGATATTAGATATTATGGCAAAATACGGCAACTTGTTCCCATATCTGATCGCTATGGTGGCAGGAGTTGCGCTTGGAGAATTATCAAAACCTGTATTAGAACTTGGAACAGTCATCAGAATTCCTGATTTCAGCAATATATTCCATACAGTCAGTATCTTTGCGGTAGGTTTTCCGCCGCTTTCGAAATTTATCAGTGCCATACCTCTGGCTTTGATCTGTTATGTACTGGCGTTTGGAGATTTTGTTACATCGAAGACGCTGGTAGAGGAAGCGCAGGAGAGCAGAAGCGATGAATATATCGACTTTAACTCAAGCAGATCTAATCTGATCAGTGGACTTAAGAAACCTGATCCTTGCAATTTTTGCACCATTCCCACCACTGGCAGGACCGTTATGGGTTGGAATGACCGTATCAGTAGCGATGCGTTACAAAAAGAAGGAAAGAAAGCAATGAAATCATTGATTGGTGGAATGAGTTCTTTCCGTATGGCTACATTTATCAGTGTTATTCTGGTACCGATCGTATCTTTCATGAAACCAATCATGGGAGTCGGATCAGCAATTACATTATTGTTCCAGGCTTATGTCTGTGCCAGAATTGGTATGGAATACTGTCAGTCTAACACAGATAAGAGTATTGCAGGTGTTATGGCAGCGGTATTGGCGTTCAAAGGATCCGGATGGGCATTGCTCGTCGGTTTTGCAATGAACCTGTTACTTTCTAATATGGATTTCCAGAAGAAAAAACTGGGAGCGCTTACAACGGAAGAACTGGATCAGGTAGAAGCCGAAAAGAAACGAAGAAGTGCAGAGGCTTCTTGCCCAGAAAAATCAGGAATAAAAAATATGTGCCTGTGTTATGTTGTGTGGCAGGATAATATATTAAAATAAATGTAATAAACATAAAATGAGGGCCTGTGGGAATATCCATGGGCCCCTCTCTGCTTTTTTTTACAGTGCATCGTGCACAATCTGAAGTGCCTGATGTAATTTGCTTCTGCTCCAATCTGTCCGGGTGCAGAAGCCTGTGCGCCGGAACCAAATGTCAGACAGGATCCAAATATCTCACAGGCAATACGGCTGATACTTCCAAGCCCCGCCATGGACATCGTGATGATCGGTCTGTCGGCATAGTCGGATGCCATCTCTTCAGTAGCAGAAAGAAGGGTCAGAACATCTTTTTTGGTCTGTGGCATAACAGCCATTTTAGGGAATATCGGCCCCCATATCCTGCATTTTGCGGAGACGGTAAATGAAGATCAGATTTGGCAGGTGTTTTGTCAAAATCATGATTAGAGGCAATGACCTTTGCACCGGAAGCGTGGATTGCATCAATCATCTCCCGTACAATGTCATCTCCTGTAAAGATCTCTACGTCAATGATATCCGCATTGCCGGTGGCGGCAACGGCTTTGTTGAGCTTGGCGTATTTTTCTGTGGACATTGGATGTACGCCGCCCTCTTTGTCTGTACGGAATGTACAGAGAAGAGGAGTATCACCCATTACATTACGAAGTTCTTTGACGAGTTCTGTGACTTTTGCAATATCTTCAACATCTTCGTACCAGTCCATCCGCCATTCCATCAGATCCATATGCATGTCAAGATATGTACGGGTAAGGGAAAGGATGTCTTCTTTTGCCTTTCCGACATTAGGAATGCAGATTGCCGGAATTCCATTTCCGAGTTCCAGAGTTCTTACTTTTACAGTGTTCATAGAAAAATTCTCCTTAATCTTCATAAACGTAGGAAATTCCCAGTTTTTCTTTCATGTATTCACTGTCCACACGCTTGCCGAGGATCAGTTCGATAGCTGCAATTGCCTGGAAGAGCATCATGCCCTGTCCGTTCATTGTTTTACATCCGGCGTGTCTTGCCATTTTCAACATTGCTGTTTCGTGTGGGGCGTAGACAACGTCTGTGACGATAAGATCAGGACGGAAGAAAGAAGGATCAGGAATATAAGTGATTCCTTCGAGTGGCTTCATTCCAACGCCTGTGGCATTTGTGAAAAGATAAGAAGAATGCATCTCTTCTTTTAATTTATCCAGATCTTCCAGAGGGTAGAATGTTGCTTTACAATTGGTATTTTCGTTGATTTTTTTTACCGTATCCAGTGCATTCTGTTTGAATTTGTCGTCTCTTGCGAAAATAGACATCTCAGCAACACCATCCAGTGCAGCCTGGATCTCAACAGCAGTAGCAGCTCCGCCGGAACCTACAATTGTCAGTTTCTTTCCGGCAGGATCAATATCATTGTCTTTTAAAGACTGTATATAACCGATACCGTCTGTGATGTGTCCGACCAGGTAGCCATCTTTGTTAACGATGGTATTTACTGCGCCGCAGAGTCTGGCAGCCGGAGAGATTTCATCCAGATACTGATGTACGATTGTTTTATTTGGCATTGAAACATTGGCACCACGCATCTTCAGTGCGCGTAAGCCCTTGATTGCATCTTCAAGTTCAGGTGCATCTACTTCAAATGCCAGATTTACGATATCAACACCCAACTTTTCGTAAGCTGCATTATGTGTTGCCGGTGACTGTGAGTGACGGATAGGATAAGCCAGAAGACCGATTAATTCGGTGTGTCCGGTAATCTGATGTCTTTCCATAATAAGAATCTCCTTTTTGTAATAAAACTTTATCTTTGCTTATATTTTAACAAATTACAGATGCATAAACAAATGCTAAACAGATACGGAAATGATAGAAAATGACTATTGATCTGTAGTGCAAGTTCTATAAAGAGCGAAGAAGTGCATATACTTTAACAGCACAACGGGAAGGAGCAGGGAAAGTGGACACAGAACAGTTATATAAAGATATAAAAGCGAGAACAAACGGAGAAATCTATATCGGCGTTGTAGGACCGGTAAGAACAGGAAAATCGACATTTATCAAACGCTTTATGGATGTAATGGTGTTGCCAAGAATGGAAGATGAACATAAGAAAGAGCGGACAAGAGACGAACTTCCTCAGTCTGCGGCAGGCAAGACGATTATGACAACAGAGCCCAAAATTTGTACCGAAAGATGCTGCAGTGATACGTCTGAACCAGGATGTTGAAGTAAGGATCCGTCTGATTGACTGTGTCGGATATATGGTAAAGGGTGCTTCGGGACACGAGGAGGCCGGGCATGAACGTATGGTAAAAGACTCCGTGGTATCAGGAAGAAATACCATTTACCAAGGCAGCGGTGATCGGTACACAAAAAGTGATTCATGAACATGCAACGATAGGAATCGTGGTAACAACCGATGGAACGATTACAGATATTCTGCCGGAAAATTATGAAGATGCGGAGGCACGGACTATAAGAGAACTTCAGTCTATCCGAAAACCATTTGTAGTACTGGTGAATTCAAAAAACCACATGGCCAGGAGGCTAAGGAGAAGGCAAAAAACTGGAAGATACATATGGAGTTAAAGCAATGACTGTAAATTGTGAACAAATAAAGGAAGAAGATATTTATCGGATTTTGGAGGCCGTTTTGTATGAATTCCCGATATCTGAGGTACAGTTTTATATACCGAAATGGGTGGAAATGCTTCCGTTACACACAAGATCAAACAGGATCTTCTGGAACATATACAAAAAATCCTCGAACACCTGGAAGAGATCAAAGATGCGGCAGCTTTAACCGGAAGACCGGAAAGTCCATACATAAAAGACTGGTATGTAGAACAGATACAGATGGATACAGGCTGTGTTATCATTCAGATCCACATGTATGAAAAATATTATTATGAAATGTTAAGTGAGATGACAGGAACTACAATTTCAGGCCAGTATGATCTGATAAAGACGATGAAGAAACTTTCAATCTTAAAGAATGAATATGAAAATGTAGAAGATGCATTTACTGCAGTCCGGATGAAAGGGTATGGAGTAGTCAGTCCGACAAAAGAAGAGATCGTACTGGATGAACCAGAGATTATCAGACAGGGAAATAAATATGGGGTGAAAATTCATTCGCAGGCGCCGTCCATTCATTTGATCCGTGCTAATATAGAGACGGAGATAGCCCCGATTGTTGGAAATGAGCAGCAGGCGAAAGATTTGATCCAGTATATTAAAAATGAAGAAAAATGGAAGGAGGTATCTGGAAAACCAGTATATTCGGAAAAACAGTGGAAGAACTGGTCATGGACGGGATGAAAAATAAAATGGCAGTCATTAATGACGAAAGCCAGGAAAAACTTCAGGATAGTATGCAGAAAAGGTCGTGAATGACAGTAATGGAGGCATGGTATGCATTATCATTTAGAAAAATGACTTAAAAAATATGAAAAAACACTTGAAATATAGAATGAATGTGTCTATAATATGAATTAGAAATTGGTAAAGGGGCCATACTCGTCAGGGTGTGGTCTCTTTTTTTACCATAATAGATAATAAGAATCTGGAGGATGATAAAAATGAAAGATTACACGTTCAAAGTACCGCAGGATATTGTATTTGGTGTAGGTTCTTTAAAAGACTGCCGGAGCTTCTTGAAAAAAAGCGGATCTAAAAGATGATGGTAGTATCAGACAGAGGACTGGAGAAATTAGGAGTCGTACAGAAAGTGCTGGATATTGTGGAGGCAGAAGGTATAGAAACAGTAAGTTTTCTTGATATTCTTCCAAACCCTACAGTAGATATGGTAAATGCGGCGACAAAGGTATATAAGGAATCAGGAGCGACAAGTATAGTTGCACTTGGAGGAGGAAGCCCGATGGATGTTGCCAAGGCAGTAGGTGTTCTGGCAAGATACGGCGGATCCATTACAGAGTATGAAGGTGCACATCTTGTTCCGGGACCGATCGAACCAATCATAGCAATCCCTTACAACAGCAGGTACCGGAAGTGAAGTTACGGCGTTCTCCGTTATTACAGATACCTCCAGAAATTATAAATTAACGGTTTTCAGTTATGAATTACTTCCAAAATACGCACTGTTAGATCCGGAGATGATCATGTCTGTACCACCGATGGTTGCGGCTTCATGTGGAATTGATGCACTGATCCATGCATGGGAAGCATATACATCACTTGGCGCTTCACCGTTTTCTGATGCAATGGCAGAAAAAGCAATGGAACTGATCGGCGGTAATATCCGTAGATTTGTGGCAAACAGAAAGGACGAGGAAGCTGCATGTGCAATGATGTCAGGAAGTATGTTTGCCGGAATTGCATTTGCTTGGGCAAGACTGGGAGATGTACATGCCATGTCACATCCGGTCAGCGCATTCTTTGGTGTACAGCATGGAGTGGCCAATTCAATCCTTCTTCCGGTAATTGTAGAATATAATGCGCTGGCAGATCATGGACGTTACGAAAAGATTTACAATTATATCAGCGAAGAAAAAGAGCCGGTGAAAAAGATTTTAAACCGGAAATGCTGGTAGAAGAAATCAAGAAACTGAATGCATCTCTGGGAATTCCAAAAACACTTTCCGAGGTCGGTGTAACCGAAGATAAGATTCCACAGATGGCTGCAGATGCGATGAAGAGTGGAAATATTGCGGCTAATCCAAGACAGACAACATTAAAGGATGTGGAGATGTTGTACCGCAAAGCTTTATAGTATGATATTTTATTGATTCTGTATGTGTAAGATTGCATTATTTTCATAAAAGGGTTAAAATAAAATAAAAGTATATGACTATCACAAATGAACGTTGGAGGTACGATATGAGAGTAGCAATTATTACGGCAAATACAGATATATACAAAGGGAACGAAAGCGAATGAAAGCGGGGAAGCAGTGAAGCTTGTGGCAGAAGAAGCTGGACTTGAAGTTGTCTTTATGCGGGCACTTCCACTGGACAGAGAAGTATTGTCAACTGTTATGAAGCGCATGACAGATGGAAAAACAGCAGATCTGATCCTTACAACAGGCGGTGCAGGGATGTAATCCAGGTGACTGTACACCAGAAGCAACAATGAATATTGTAGACAGACCGGTACCGGGGATTCCTGAAGCAATGAGAGCGCATACTATGAAACTGACAAGACGCAGTATGCTGAACAGAAGTGTGGCCGGAATCAGTGGAGATACACTGATCGTAAACCTTCCGGGAAAAGCACAGGCAGTAAAAGAAAGTCTCAGATTCTTACTTCCGGAACTTGTGCATGCTGTAAAGGTTATCAAGGAGAGGCATAAAGAATGAAGATCACGTACCTGGATCACAGCGGTTTTGCTGTAGAATACCAAAAATATGTATTGATCTTCGACTGGTATAAAGGTAAACTTCCTGAATTTGATTCAGGAAAAAGAAATTTATGTATTTTCCAGCCATTCACATTATGATCATTTTGACCGGAAAATATTTGAGCTGGAGAACATATATTCGAACGTAAGATATGTACTGTCGGCAGATATTACAGAAAAAGTCGGAACCTTCAAAGGTATGGTTTGTTATTGCCGACAAAGAATATCGGATTGGTAATCTGAAAGTACAGACACTTCATTCTACGGATGAGGGTGTAGCATTTCTTGTGTATGTAGATGATAGGATTATTTATCACGCAGGAGATCTGAACTGGTGGCATTGGGAAGAAGAAAGTGAATATTATAACGAACAGATGCGGATGGATTATCAGAAAGAAATCCATAAATTAAAAAATATACGGATTGATGTAGCATTTGTTCCGTTAGATCCAAGACAGGAAAAGCAATATTACTGGGGACTGGATTATTTCATGAAGCATACAGATACAGAACTGGTCTTTCCGATGCATATGTGGGGACACTATGAAGTTTATGAGAAACGTTATGAATAATCCGCAGGCAGAACCTATAAAGAACATGTAATGCATGTAAAGGTACCAGGACAGGTATTCGAATTGCCATAAGTCTGAAAGAAATTGTCTGATTATGAAATCGGAAAAAAAGGTTTGTTATTTTGAATAAATAGTGCTATAATAATAAACGCTTTTGAAAAAATGCAAGTAAGACAGATGTAATCGCAGCTGCAGATGCCGAAAGGCGTCAGGTGAGGAAAGTCCGAGCACCACAGGGCAGGGTGCCGGCTAACGGCCGGTGAAGGCGACTCCAAGGAGAGGGCAACAGAGATATACCGCCAGAATATGAGACTGGTAAGGGTGGAAGGGCAGTGTAAGAGACTACCGCCCGCCTGGTAACAGGCGGGGCACATGTAAACCCCGTCCGGAGCAAGACCGGATAAAGACAATGTGGCGGCCCGTCACGTCTTAGGTAGGTTGCTTGAACCTATTGGTAACAATAGGTCTAGATAGATGATCACCCAACGACATAACCCGGCTTATCGTTCTGCTTGCAATTTGAATGAATATAAAAATACCGTCTGATGACAGGTTCAGGCGGTATTTTTTGCTTTATTTGCGTCTTCCGTCATATTTTTCTTCGCAGTATTTACAGCGGTAAACTTCTTTTTCAGGATCTGTAAGTACGAAGACATGATCCAGTCCCTGCTCGATCGAAGTGATGCAGCGAGGATTCTTGCAGTGAATCACGTTGCGGATTTCGTGAGGCAGATGGAGAGCTTTTTTGTCTACAATCTCAGAATTTTTTATAATATTTACGGTAATATTATGATCAATAAAACCGAGGATGTCCAGATCCATAAAGTCGATCGGACATTCAATTTTCATGATATCTTTCTTTCCCATTTTATTACTCTTTGCATTTTTTATGATTGCAACGCAGCAGTCCAGTTTATCCAGATGCAGGTATTTATAGATATCCATGCTTCGCCCTGCCTGGATATGATCCAGAACAAATCCTTCTTCAATACGTCCGACAGTTAATGTATTTTTTACCATTGTTATCTTCCTCCTAAACTTCAATTCCCAAAAGTGTAAGTATCAGTGCCATACGGATGTAAACACCATATTGTACCTGTTTGAAATAAGCTGCTCTTGGGTCATTGTCTACTTCTGTGGCGATTTCATTTACCCTTGGGAGTGGATGGAGAATATACATATCATCTTTCGCAAGCTCCATTTTCTTGTTGTCCAGGATGTAGAAGTCTTTCATACGTACATAATCTTCTTCGTTGAAGAAACGTTCTTTCTGAACACGGGTCATGTAAAGAATGTCCAGATCAGGAAGGGCATCTTCCAGTCGTACTACCTCTTCGTAAGGAATATTCTGACGGTCTAATACATCGTTCTTGATATAGCTTGGAATCTTTAACTCTTCCGGTGAGATCAGAACAAAACGGATCCCCGGATAACGTACCAGTGCATGGATCAGAGAGTGTACGGTACGGCCGAATTTCAGATCGCCGCATAATCCGATTGTCATATTATCGAGTCGACCTTTTTAAAGAACGGATTGTAAGCAGATCTGTAAGTGTCTGGGTCGGATGCTGGTGTCCACCGTCACCGGCATTGATCACCGGAATTGTGGCATGCTGGCTTGCAACCATAGCGGCACCCTCTTTTGGATGGCGCATTGCACAGATATCTGCAAAGCAGGAAATTACACGAATCGTATCTGCTACACTTTCCCCTTTGGAAGCAGAACTTGAATCTGCGGATGAGAAACCAAGAACGCTGCCACCCAGATTGATCATAGCTGCTTCATGGCTTAATCTGGTACGTGTGCTCGGTTCATAGAAAAGAGTGGCAAGTTTTTTTGCCTTCACATGCGTGTGCATATTTTTTCGGATTTGCCTCGATATCTTTTGCAAGATCCATTAAATTGTCAAGTTCTTCCACAGAAAAATCCAGTGGACTTAATAAGTGTCTCATGTCAAAACCTCCTGTTTTATAAATAAGTTAATAAATCATCGACAGATTTTCTCTTAGGTGCATCAGGATTAATATCAGGATATCCGATGGCGATGAGAGCAGCAAGCTCCTGATCTTCCGGAATATGTAAAAGATCGGTGATGCCGTCTTCATCCCAGATGCCCATGATTACAGTTCCAAGACCAGCTTCGTGAGCGGCAAGGCAAAGTGTCTGACTTGCAACACCGACATCGAACATCTGCCAGCGGTCTTCTTTTTTTGGTGCTGTAGGAACCGTCGCGTTCAAAACCGCAGCGCCCTTTTTTGAAAGTAACTGCAATAAGCATTGGTGCCTGCTTTATAATTTTTGCGTTGAAATCTGGGGTGTAATCAGTAACGATTTTATCAAGAATAGAAGAATCTTCGATTGCGATATATCGAGTGATCTGAGTGTTCTTCCAGGAAGGAGAATAAGATGCTGCACCGATCAGGGATTCTAAAGTTGCGTGATCTACAGGATCAGGCTTGAATTTGCGAATGCTTCTTCTTGTTTTGATACATTCTAAAGTATTCATGGTTTTACCTCCGTTTTCAAATCTCTCATACATCATATAATATTTAACGATGATTTTCAATGTCTTGAAAAATTTTTCGATGATTTTTTTTAAATCAGGATGGGTAGATTTTATTTTTGGAATGTATTATAATTTAATAAATACGCAGATTTCCTGCATAATATACAAAAAGGAGAGAGTAAATGACATCATTGGAAGAACTTAGAACGCAGTTAAGTGATGTTGATGATCAGATTACGGATCTTTATGAAAAGCGAATGAAGATTTGTGAGGATCTCGGGACCTGTAAGATAAAAAATGGTTATAAAACATTTGACCGTCAGCGTGAAAAGAATAAAATAGCAGAAGTGATGGGAAAAGTTTCATCAGACTTTAATAAAAAAAGGAATCGGAGAAGTATATGAACTGCTTCTTGCGATCAGTAGAAAATTACAGTACAAGCAGCTTGTAGAAGCAGGTGCACTTGGAAGACTTCCGTTTATCGGCATTGATTCACTGGATAAGGATACAGCAAGGGTAGTATTTCAGGGAACAGAAGGGGCTTACAGTCAGGCGGCAATGGAACATTATTTTGGAAAAGGATGTAACAGCTATCATGTACATACATTCCGGGAGGCAATGGAGGCAATTGAAGAAGGCGCGGCAGATTATGCAGTACTTCCGATTGAAAATTCAACAGCGGGAGCAGTGAATGAAATCTATGACCTTCTGGTAGAATTTGAAAATTATATTGTCGGAGAGACGATCATCCCGATCAAAAAATACATTGTCAGGATTACCGGGAACAGATATATCTGAGATTGAACGTGTATATTCCAAGGCGGAAGCACTTATGCAGGCATCGCATTTTCTGGGAGAACACGGAGACTGGCAGCAGATCAGTGTAGCGAATACCGCACTTGCTGCAAAGAAGATACTTGAAGACCAGGATAAACATCAGGCGGCTGTATGCAGTGCTTATGCGGCATCCGTATACGGACTTTCTGTGCTTGCAGATAGTATCAATGATGAAAAGAATAATTCGACCAGATTCATCGTTATCACAAACCAGAAAGTATTCTTAAAAGATGCGAAGAAGATAAGCATTTGTCTGGAGCTCCCTCATGAAAGCAGTTCTCTTTATCATCTGCTTTCACATTTTGCGTATAATGATCTGAATATGACAAAAATTGAATCCCGGCCGATGGAAGGAAAAAGCTGGGAATACTGCTTCTTTATTGATTTCGAGGGAAATCTTGCGGATCCCGCGGTGAAAAATGCAATCAGGGGACTTCGTGAAGAGGGAAGAAATTTAAGAATTCTTGGAAATTACTAGGCATAGCAGGTCGGATATAAAATTGGAGGAATGACAAATGAGAACAAATGAGTTGATGTTATATAAACATATGGAGGAAGGACAGATCCTTCAGGATATGACATTCTTAATGGAGAATTATCAGAATGATTACTATAACATGGAAGATATGAAGGGACTGTTATATGATGCGGTCAACGAGATTCTGGAGATGGCTGTAAGCCACGGATTCGAGGGAGATCTCTGGCATAATTATCTGACTTACCTGATGGCAAGTCATGAGAATGCTTACAGTACCTCCTGTGAGATCGTAGGATCCGGTAGACGGAAGTATCAACCAGGTTGCACTGCATGATTTTGAAATCTTCAAAGAATTATTTGATTATGACTTTGCAGATCTGGAGAATGTGATGGGTGTGGACTGTATCTCTATGTTACATGATTATGTCGGAACCAGCGGACACGGAAGTGTGTTCAATCAGAGAATCCGCGACCGTATCTGTGATCTGAGCAAAGCACTTGCAGAAACTGAGACCGCGGTAGAATTCAAGGATATCATGACACAGTTCTACAAGGAATTCGGTGTAGGAAAGCTAGGACTTCACAAAGCGTTCCGTATCGCACATACAGAAGGAGGGGCATTGATCGAGCCGATCACGAAGATCGCACACGTACATTTGGATGATCTGGTCGGATATGAGATTGCCAAGAAAAAGCTGATCGATAATACAAAAGCATTTGTAGAAGGCAAGAAAGCCAATAACTGTCTGTTATTCGGTGATGCCGGAACAGGAAAATCGTCTTCCATCAAAGCAATCCTGAATCAGTATTACGATCAGGGACTTCGTATGATCGAAGTATACAAACATCAGTTTAAGGATCTGAATGATGTCATCGCACAGATCAAAAACCGCAATTACAAGTTCATTATTTACATGGACGATCTTTCTTTTGAAGAGTTTGAGATCGAATATAAATATCTGAAGGCAGTGATCGAGGGCGGTCTTGAGAAAAAACCGGACAACGTACTGATCTATGCAACCTCCAACAGACGCCACCTGATCCGTGAGACATTCAAAGATAAAGAAGACAGAGATGAAGAACTTCATACAAATGATACCGTTCAGGAAAAACTGTCTTTGGTGGCAAGATTCGGTGTTACGATATACTTTGGAAAGCCGGATAAGAAACAGTTCCAGGAGATCGTACGTGAACTGGCAAAGAAGAACGGAATTGACATGTCAGACGATGAATTATTCCTGGAAGCAAATAAATGGGAATTAAGTCACGGTGGATTATCCGGAAGAACTGCCCAGCAGTTTATCGATTATCTGGCCGGAACCAGATAAGATTTGAAAAAGATCTTACAACCGGAAATGTGACAAAGACAATGCTGCTGTTTGCAGGCCCCTATGATCTTGGGAAACCTGCTGCAGCAGTGTTATAATATTGTGGATATGCTGATTGTCGGAAGGGCGCTGGGGCGGGGGCTCTGGCGGCAGTAGGTTCGGCATACAGTCTGATGACATTTCTGACTTCGGTGCTGATCGGAATGTGTATGGGAAGCGGATCATTATTTTCTTATTCAATCGGAAAACGGGATACGGCGCGGCTGCAATATGAAATGACGGCATCATTTTCCTTTATTGGAATCGTGACGATCGTGATGAACATTGTTGTGTTTGTGTGTATGAAACCGATCCTGAATATTCTTCAGATACCGAAGGACATTTATGGAATGATGCAGGAATATGTATGGTATATATTCTGGGGCATCTTTTTTGTTTTTCTTTATAATTACTTTTCGTTTCTGCTAAGAGCGGCGGGAGATTCGGTGGTGTCACTGGTATTCCTGGGAATTTCTTCGGGACTGAATATTGTGCTGGATCTTGCACTGGTGTATGGAATCCGTATGGGAATCAAAGGTGCGGCGATCGCGACAGTCATATCCCAGATTGTATCCGGGATTGGAATCTGTATTTATACATGGATGAAAATGCCGGAATTACGTTTTTCCCTGCGGCCGGAAAGAATAAAGGAAAGCCAAAGTGTAATGGGAGAAGTGGTGCGCTATTCGGCTGCGTCAAGTATCCAGCAGTCAGTGATGAATTTTGGAATCCTGATGATACAGGGTCTGGTCAACAGCTTTGGAACCGCAGTCATGGCGGCATTCGCAGCGGCTGTGAAGATTGATTCATTTGCTTATATCTTTAGCGCAGGAATTTGCAAATGCATTTTCTATCTTCATTTCCCAGAACCGGGGAGCCGAAAAGGAAAAAAAGAGTACAGAAAGGTGTCCGTAGTGCAGTAACGGTATCAGCGGCATTCTGTATCTGTGTGTCGGTGCTGATCTACTTTGGAGCCGGATATCTGATGCTGGCATTTATCGACGGCAGTGAGCATGAGATCATCCGCGTCGGGATACAGTATCTGCATATCGAAGGAGCATTTTACTGTGGAATCGGTATTCTGTTCTTGTGGTATGGGTATTACAGAGCGGTCGGAAGACCGGAGATGTCGGTGGTGCTGACGGTGATCTCGCTTGGAACGAGAGTGCTGCTTTCTTATACACTGGCACCGATAAAGTCGATTGGAGTGATTGCAATCTGGTGGTCAATTCCGATTGGATGGTTTCTGGCAGACGTGACAGGATATGTCTATTTGCAATATATGAATAAGAAGGCAAAAATGTGCAGGAATTAATCCTGCACATTTTTTATATTCGATATATCAGAATCGATGACGAGTGAATAGTTTGTATAGTAAACGACGAATCCCGGTTTTGCACCGTTTGGTTTCTTAACGTGTTTTTTCTGAATGTAGTCGATCTCTACTTTGTCAGCACCACGATTCTTAGAATAGTAAGCGGCCAGACGACCTGCTTCTTCAAAGGTACGGTCCGGAAGTTCATCCCCGCCGCTTTTGACGATGACGTGAGAACCCGGAGCCTGCTTTGCATGGAACCACCAGTCATTGCCATTGGCAAAAGAAAAAGTAAGTTCTTCATTTTGCAGGTTGTTCTTTCCAACGTACATATCATAACCATCACTGGAAATGTAATGCATTGGTTTGCTGGTCAGTTTAACTTTTTTCTTCGTATGTTTTCTGCGGATATAGCCGCTCTGCATCAGTTCCTCTTTGATCTGGGCAAGATCCGCTTCGCTCAGAGCAATGTCAAGTGCGTTGCTGATAGATTCCAGATACTGGATATCATCGGCAGTTTCCTGGATCAGCTCCGTCAATGCTTCAAATGTACGCTTCTGTTTGTTGTATTTTGCAAAATAACGTTGCGCATTCTCGCCCGGAGTCTGTGTCGGATCAAGCGGGATAGTAATCTCTTCGTTGGTATAATAATTCAGGGCAGTCAGTTCTTTTGATCCCGGTTCCAGATTATAGCCGTAAGTATTGATCAGTTCTCCGTAAACTTTATATTTGTCACGCTTTTCCGTTCCCTTTAACTGCTTGGACTGAAGATCGTATTTTTTGCGGTTCCGCTCCAGTGCTGTCTGGACAACATGCCGGAGATCTGCACTTTTCTGATGGATTCTGGTCAGTGTGTTACGTGTGGAATAATACGTATAGAGGACTTCCGAGATGGAAAAAGAACTTTTTTTTGTATATTCGTTAAAATGTGTGACCGGAAGGGCACTGAATTCCTTTGGTGCATTTCCATTATAATAAATAGAAGGATGGAAATTTCCTGTCTTACGTCCTCCATATAATAGGTAAACTGACGGTACAGATGTGTCAGTACATCTTCGGAAAGATCATGCGCCGTCATGGAAGAGTCCACACCTGCAAGATAACAGATCTCTTCGGCAATGACCGGGCTGATACCTGTCATGCTGGAATAGATTGCTTTGGATATCGTCATCGGTTTTGCAAGGATTGCCGAAATGAATTCTTCCTGCGTAGCCGTCATCGGATTCTTTTTCGACATCGTATCCGGAATAAAGTAATCGCGTCCCGGCAATACTTCACGTACCGAACTCATCTGTGCAGAGACGTGCTTGATACTGTCGATGATGCGTCCGTTCAGATCACAGAAAATAATGTTGCTGTGTTTTCCCATGATCTCGATGATCAGTTTTTTCCGGCACAAGTCACCCATCTCATCCAGATGCTCAATATCCAGGTGGATGATACGCTCGAGTGATGGCTGGGAGACTGCGGTGATCCGTCCGCCTCCGATATGCTTGCGCAGAAGCATGCAGAATCCAGGAGCTGTCATCGGACTTGGTTTGTTCTCGTTGGTTAAATAGATAAGTGGAAGAGAAGCACTGGCAGAGATATAGAGCCTTTTTTGTCCTTCATTTCCTTTTATTGTTAAAAGCAGCTCGTCATTTTCTGGCTGGGCGATCTTGGAGATACGTCCGCCGACCAGAGTATGTTCTAATTCCTGAACGACTGCTGCGACTGTGATTCCGTCAAAAGCCATAAAAGACCTTCCTTTCCTTACAGAATTTCATATTTGTCTAGTATAGCATAGTTGACGAACTTTGCCAAATGTCTTATAATAAATGCTGGTTTATTTTAAATAATGAATAAGAAGAGGATCATATCATGATTAAGAGTATGACAGGATTCGGACGCTGCGAAGCGGCTGATGAGGAACGTAAATTCACGGTTGAGATGAAGGGAGTGAATCATCGTTATCTGGATGCCAATATCCGTATGCCGAAGAAGCTTAATTTTTTTTGAAAGTGCCATTCGAAGCCTTTTAAAGGAAAGTGTTCATCGTGGAAAGGTGGACATCTTTATTACATATGAAGACTTTTCAGAGAGTCAGGTCTCTTTAAAATACAATGAGACACTGGCAGCAGAATATCTGGAAAAGTTTAAAATGATGGAAGAAAAAATTCTCACTGGAGAATGACATCCGTGTATCCACATTGTCCCGTTATCCGGAAGTCCTCACAATGGAAGAGAAGATGGATGATGAAGAAGAACTGTGGAAAGGACTTAAGAAAGCACTGGATGGTGCGATCGCACAGTTCGTACAGACTAGAACCGTAGAGGGAGAGAATCTGAAGAAGGATCTGATCGCGAAGCTGGACGGTATGCTTGAACTGGTCGGACAGATTGAAGAACGTGCACCGAAGATCATTGCGGAGTACAGAGAAAAGCTAGAAGGAAAAAAAAAAAAGAACTTCTGGAGGACACACAGATCGATGAGGGACGGATTGCATCAGAGATCGTGATCTTTGCGGACAAGATCTGTACAGATGAAGAAGTGGTACGTCTGAGAAGTCATGTGGAACATATGAAGGCAACCCTTCAGTCTGATGACAGTGGAATCGGACGTAAGCTTGATTTCATTGCACAGGAGATGAACCGTGAAGCGAATACGATTCTTTCGAAGGCGAATGATCTGGAGACTTCCAATATCGGAATCGAACTTAAGACAGAGATTGAGAAAGTCAGAGAGCAGATACAGAATATTGAATAAATCAGATTGTTAAGAAGATTAAAAGAGGGTATCGAAATGAGAGAAAAAGGGATTCTGATCGTTGTATCAGGTTTTTCAGGTTCCGGTAAAGGGAACCATTATGAAAGAGCTGTTAAAACAGTATGATAATTATGCATTATCTATTTCCGCCACCACCAGAAATCCGCGTCCGGGAGAAGAAGACGGACGGGAATATTTCTTCAAAACTGTAGAAGATTTTGAAAAAATGATTGCGAAAGAAGAACTGATAGAGTATGCTAGGTACGTGGATAATTACTATGGAACGCCGCGTGCATATGTAGAGGAGCAGTTAGAGGCAGGAAAAGATGTGATTCTTGAGATAGAAATTCAGGGAGCGTTGAAAAGAAAGAAAAGTTCCCGGACACACTGCTTCTGTTCGTGACACCGCCGAGTGCAGAGGAACTTAAGAATCGTCTGGTAGGCCGTGGTACGGAGACAATGGACGTGATTGAATTCCGCATGAAGCGTGCGAAAAAAGAAGAAGCACTGGAGATGGATCGGTATGACTACCTGATCGTAAATGATGACCTGCAGGAATGTGTAGAAGAGATGCATCAGATCATCCAGGGTGAGCACAGAAGAAGTTTCCGTAACGCTGAATTTATAGAGCATATGAAAGAAGAATTGAAAGGAGAATAAGTGTATGTTACATCCATCTTACACAGACTTAATGAAAGTAGTAAATAAAGACGTTGAAGAGGGCGAAACAAAGGTAGTTAACAGCCGTTATTCCATCGTTATGGCTACAGCAAAGAGAGCAAGAGAGATTATTGACGGATCTATGCCGCTCGTTGATGCAAAGGTTGGCGAAAAGCCGCTTTCTATTGCAATTGATGAGATGAATCAGGGAAAGATGACGATTATTGCACAGGATGAAGAGGAAGAAGAATAAAATCTGACACCTTAAGGATCCGTTGCAGACGGATTCTTTCAGACACATTGCTGACTGAGATACAAAAAGGCAGATGCCGCAAGGTGTCTGCCTTTCTTGAACTGGATATAGCAAGATAGCAAAGATGTGTGCCGAATAGAATGCATACTTAGAAAAAAAATCAGAAATAAATAAAAAAAGGAGAACCGAATGAATATATTTTTCGTATCACTTGGCTGTGATAAGAACCTGGTAGATTCAGAGGTCATGCTTGGACTTCTGGATGCGAAAGGATACCAGATTGTTGATGATGAGACACAGGCAGATGTTATGGTGATTAATACCTGTTGTTTTATTCATGACGCAAAAGAAGAAAGTATCCAGACGATTCTGGATATGGCAAGATATAAAGAAGAAGGAAGATTAAAAGGCATTGGTTGTAACCGGATGTCTGGCACAGAGATATAAGCAGGAGATTATTGATGAGATCCCGGAAGTAGATGTAGTGCTTGGAACAACTTCATATGATAAGATCGTGGAAGCGGTAGAAGAAGCACTGGAAGGTAAATCAGAAGTAGAACTTGCCGATATCGATGCGCTGCCGCTTCCGGAGACAAAAAGACTTGTGACGACCGGAGGTCACTATGCATATCTGAAGATTGCAGAAGGCTGTGATAAACACTGTACCTACTGTATCATCCCGAAAGTCCGTGGAAATTACCGCAGTGTACCGATGGAGCGTCTGATCAAAGAAGCACAGGAACTGGCTGACCAGGGCGTAAAAGAACTGATCCTGGTTGCACAGGAGACAACGGTATATGGACAGGATATTTACGGTGAAAAATCCCTGCATAAGCTTCTGAAAGAGTTATGTCAGATCAAAGGAATCCGCTGGATCCGCCTTCTGTACTGTTATCCGAAGAAGAGATTGATGACAATCTGATACAGGTAATGAAAGAAGAACCGAAGATCTGCCATTATCTGGATCTCCCAATCCAGCATGCAAGCGATGCGATCTTAAAGAGAATGGGAAGAAGAACTTCCAAGCAGCAGCTGATCGATACGATCACAAAACTGAGAAAAGAGATTCCGGACATCGCACTTCGTACAACGTTGATCACCGGTTTCCCGGGGAGACACAGGAGCAGCATGAAGAAGTAATGGAATTCGTAGATGAGATGGAATTTGAAAGACTGGGCGTATTTTTATTCGCCGGAAGAAGATACTCCGGCGGCGACCATGCCGGATCAGATTGACGAAGAAGTAAAAAGAAGACCGTCAGGCAGATATTATGGAGCTGCAGCAGCAGGAGATTGTATTCGATCAGGCAGAAGATATGATCGGAAAAAAGAAGTACTGGTTATGATCGAAGGAAAAGTTGCTGATGAGAATGCATATGTCGGAAGAACTTACCGCGATGCACCGAATGTAGACGGACTGATTTTTGTAAATACCGATGAAGAACTGATGACTGGTGATTTCGCAAAAGTGAAAGTTACCGGAGCAGCAGAATATGATTTGATAGGAGAGTTGATATTATGAATTTACCAAATAAGTTAACTGTTTTAAGAGTAATCATGGTTCCGTTTTTTGTATTTTTTCATGCTGACAGGTGTGGGCGGAGCTGCAAACAAATGGATCGCACTGATCATTTTCTGTGTGGCAAGTCTCACAGATATGCTGGATGGAAAAATTGCAAGGGCAAGAAATCTTGTGACGAATTTCGGAAAGTTTATGGATCCACTGGCAGACAAACTGCTGGTATGTTCTGCTATGATCTGTATGATCCCGCTTGGAAAACTTCAGGCATGGTTTGTGATCGTCATTATTGCAAGAGAGTTTATCATCAGCGGTTTCCGTCTGGTAGCAGCAGACAACGATATTGTGATCGCTGCAAGCTACTGGGGAAAATTCAAAACGGTATCCCAGATGTTCATGCTGATCCTTCTGATCGCAGATCTTGGCGGTGCATTTAACATGATCGCACAGGTACTGATCTGGGTATCTCTGGTACGTACAAACGTATCTTTGATCGATTATATTGCAAAGAATGTACAGGTACTGACACAGGGCGGTATGTAGGCTCAGAAGAAATTTGTAAAAAGGCAGATAAGGATTCTTTTGAAAGAAAACAGGTCGAAAGAGATATGAGAAGGTTCTTCTTCGGGAATGGTATTTCCCAGAGAAGAACCTTTGAAAGGAGTTTTAAAATGATTTATTCACAGGAAGTAGAAATGATGTGTCCGGTAGCTCAGGGTGCAAACCACGGACCAGCTCCAATTCCTGAAGAGGGAAAATGGATTCAGGCAAAAGAGATCAAAGACATCTCTGGTTATACTCACGGTGTGGGTTGGTGTGCTCCTCAGCAGGGTGCCTGTAAATTAACACTGAATGTTAAAGACGGTATCATTCAGGAGGCTCTTGTTGAGACTATCGGTTGTACTGGTATGACTCACTCAGCTGCTATGGCTTCTGAGATTCTCCCAGGCAAGACTATTCTTGAGGCTTTGAACACTGACCTCGTATGCGATGCTATCAATACAGCTATGCGAGAGCTCTTCCTCCAGATCGTTTACGGAAGAACCCAGAGCGCGTTCTCTGAGAACGGACTTGCGGTAGGAGCCGGCCTGGAAGACCTTGGAAAAGGACTTCGTTCTCAGGTTGGTACAATGTATGGAACTCTCGCAAAAGGACCTCGTTACCTGGAGATGGCTGAGGGTTATGTTACAGGTATCGCTCTTGATGACGATGATGAAATCATCGGCTACCAGTTCGTAAACCTTGGAAAAATCACTGACTTCATCAAGGGCGGCGATCACCCCCAACGATGCATGGGAAAAGGCTAAAGGACAGTACGGACGTGTAGCTGATGCCGTTAAGATCATCGACCCACGTAAGGAGTAATCTCAATATTTTAAGGTAATTTAATCAGGAGGATAAATTAATGGCTTTATTTGAATCATATGAAAGAAGAATTGATAAAATCAATGAAGTATTGGCTGGTTATGGTATTTCTTCTATCGAAGAAGCACAGCAGATCACAAAGGATGCCGGACTTGATGTATACAATCAGATTAAGAGCATTCAGCCAATCTGTTTTGAGAACGCATGCTGGGCTTACACAACAGGCGCTGCGATTGCTATCAAAAAAGGCTGTACAAGAGCAGCAGACGCAGCAGCAGCAATCGGAGAAGGACTTCAGGCTTTCTGTATTCCTGGATCAGTTGCTGATCAGAGAAAAGTAGGTCTTGGACATGGTAACTTAGGAAAGATGCTTCTGGAAGAAGATACAGAGTGTTTCGCATTCCTGGCTGGTCATGAATCATTCGCAGCTGCTGAGGGTGCTATCGGTATCGCAGAGAAGGCTAACAAAGTTCGTAAGAAACCTCTTCGTGTTATCCTGAACGGTCTTGGAAAAGATGCTGCAAAGATCATTTCAAGAATTAACGGATTCACATATGTTCAGACAGACTATGACTATTATACAGGAGAACTGAAAGAAGTTCAGAGAATCGCTTACTCTGACGGACTTCGTTCTAAAGTAAACTGCTACGGTGCTAACGACGTACGTGAAGGTGTTGCAATCATGCACAAAGAAGGCGTAGACGTATCTATCACAGGTAACTCTACAAACCCGACACGTTTCCAGCATCCGGTTGCAGGTACATACAAGAAAGAATGTATCGAGCAGGGCAAGAAGTACTTCTCAGTAGCATCAGGCGGTGGTACAGGACGTACACTTCACCCAGATAACATGGCTGCAGGTCCTGCTTCTTACGGTATGACCGACACCCTCGGCCGTATGCACTCAGATGCACAGTTTGCAGGTTCTTCTTCTGTACCCGCACACGTTGAGATGATGGGACTTATCGGAGCAGGAAACAACCCGATGGTTGGTATGACTGTTGCAGTTGCTGTATCCGTAGAGGAAGCAGCTCAGGCTGGTAAATTCTAAGGAATGGCTTGAAATCAAACTTTGTGGTATGCTTGAAAGTAGTATGAAAAATAGAACTATTTGACTATTGCTTGACAGCATACATTTGACAACAGTTAGATGAAAAAAAGAGGATAAATATCAAATCTCATTTAGTTGAGTGACAGATATTCATCCTTTTTTGCTACATTTTTCGGGTTTTTTCGTAACCTTCCGCCATTTAATTCTTCAGGCATTCGATACCCACGGAATAAAAAGTTAGGAATCCTTTCCAGTGAATGTAGAGGATTCCTAACTTTTTATTCCACCGACGGCAACAGGAACGTCGTCTGATGTATTAAATCTCCAATTATTTATTCAAATTCTTATTCGCCGTAGAAAGCATCAACTTCAGTCGATTCAATTGGTTAACTTCACTTGCACCCGGATCGAAATCGATCGCTACGATATTAGATTCCGGATAGCGTCTGCGAAGTTCTTTGATAACCCCCTTACCTACGACATGGTTCGGCAGGCAGGCGAATGGCTGTGTACACACGATATTTGGTGCACCACTGTGGATCAGCTCTAACATTTCTCCTGTAAGGAACCATCCTTCACCAGTCTGGTTACCAAGAGATACGATGTCCGAAGCCATCTTTCCAAGATCCTGGATCTTAGCAGGTGGTGTGAAGTGCTTGCTGGCCGCAAATGCTTCGGTTGCCGGAGCACGGAACCATTCCAGAGCTTTGATACCAAGATTAGCTGTTGTGGCTTTTTTCTTTTCGAATCCAAGCTTTTCTACCTTGAAGTTCTGGTTGTAGAAGCAGTAGAGCAGGAAGTCCAGAAGATCCGGAACAACTGCCTCGGCTCCTTCGCTTTCCAGAAGATCTACCAGATAGTTGTTGGCAGCCGGATGGAACTTGACAAGGATCTCACCTACGATACCAACACGAGGTTTCTTTATATCAAGTAATTCGATGTTATTGTCAAAGTCTTCAATGATCTCACGGCAGAGACGTTTGAATTTACGTCTGCTCGGGTAGCCGTTTGATACAAAGTCCTGGCATACCTTTACCCATTTTCTGTGCATTGCATTGACAGAGCCTGGAACAGCCTCATATGGACGCAGACGGTATACACACTTCATGAAGATGTCACCAAATACTGCACCATAGATACCTCGTAAGATCAGGTTCGGAGTCAGTTTGAATCCTGGATTATCCTCCAGACCACTTAAGTTGATGGAGATGACCGGAATGTATCCGTAACCGGCCTTCTTAAGGGCACGGCGGATGAATCCGATATAGTTACTTGCACGGCATCCGCCACCTGTCTGACTGATGATCACGGCAATTTTGTGTGTCATATTTACCGGAAAGGATAGCTTCCATGATCTGGCCGACAACGATCAGGGACGGATAACAGGCATCATTATTTACATATTTCAGTCCTACGTCAACGGCCTGTTTGTTGTCGTTCGGCAGAACCTGAAGGTTATATCCGGATGAATTAAATGCAGGCTCCAGAAGCTCGAAAATGGATTGGTGACATCTGAGGGCAGAGAATGGTGTAATTCTTTCTCATCTCTTTAGTAAATGCAACCTTTTGATTGCGGAGGATTTGATCTCTCGTTTATCCCCGCGCTTTTCTCGGACTCGGATCGCAGCAAGCAGTGAACGGATACGGATTCTGGCAGCACCTAAGTTGTTGACCTCATCGATCTTCAGACAGGTGTAGATCTTGTCAGAATCGTTCAGGATGGATGCAACCTGATCGGTGGTAACGGCGTCAAGACCACAGCCGAAGGAGTTCAACTGGATCAGATCCAGATTATCTACAGTCTTTACATAGTTAGCAGCAGCGTAAAGTCTTGAATGATACATCCACTGATCCATAACATTTAATGGATGCTCTGCAGGATTTAAGTGGGAGATCGAATCTTCTGTCAGAACTGCAATATTATAAGAGTTGATCAGTTCCGGGATACCATGGTTTACTTCCGGGTCGATGTGGTACGGACGTCCTGCGAGAACGATACCACGGTTGCCGGTTTCATTTAAGAATTTGATCGTCTCTTCACCTTTTTTTCTGCATATCTTTTCTGCATGCAGCGAGTTCTTCCCATGCAGTATGAGTTGCTTTTTTGATCTCATCTGCCGGGATGTGGAACTTCTCGGATAATTCTTCAACCAGTCGGTAAGAAATCGTCTCTTCACTGGCAAAATGAGATGAACGGATGAAGGAAATCAACCTCTCCGTGAACGATCGCATCAATGTTGTTCTTAATATTTTCCGGGTAGGAAGTAACGATCGGGCAGTTATAATGATTGTTGGCTTCGGCAAATTCATTCCTTTCATATGGAATACTGGGATAGAAGATCGTCTTAATGCCATTGTTGATCAGCCATTGTACATGTCCGTGTGCCAGCTTTCGCCGGATAACACTCGGATTCACTCGGGATGGAATCAATTCCCAGTTCGTATACCTTGCGGTTGGATACAGGAGAAAGGACAACCCGGAATCCCAGTTTATTAAAGAATGTGAACCAGAACGGATAATTCTCGTACATGTTCAGTACACGAGGGATACCAATGAGTCCGCGAGGAGCATTTTCCTCTGCCAATGGTTCATAATCAAAATATCGTTTTAATTTATATTCAAATAAGTTCGGAAGCTTGTTTGTTGTTTTCTGTTTTCCAAGACCACGTTCACAACGGTTACCTGTGATGAACTTACGTCCGCCGCTGAAATGATTGATCGTCAGACGGCAGTTATTCGTACATCCCTTACATTTGGTCATGGTAGTAGAATATTCCATGGCTTCAATGTCTTCAATGGAAAGCATGGTTGTGCCTTCGCAGTCAACGTAACGCTCACGTGCGATCAGTGCAGCACCGAATGCGCCCATAATACCGGCGATATCAGGACGGATCACTTCGCAGTCGGCGATCTTCTCAAGGCTTCGGAGAACAGCATTGTTGTAGAAGGTTCCTCCCTGAACAACGATGTGTTTACCGAGTTCAGATGCATCGGACACCTTGATAACCTTTAAATAATGCGTTCTTGATTACGGAGTAAGCAAGACCGGCTGAAATATCTGAAACCTCAGCTCCCTCTTTCTGCGCCTGCTTTACCTTGGAATTCATGAAAACAGTACATCTGGTACCAAGATCAATCGGGATTTTTGGCAAATAATGCTTCATGAGCAAAGTCTTCTACCGTATAATTTAGAGATTTTGCAAATGTTTCAATAAAAGAACCGCATCCGGATGAACAGGCTTCATTCAATTGTACGCTGTCAACCGTCTGATTCTTGATCTTGATACACTTCATATCCTGGCCGCCGATGTCGAGGATACAGTCTACGTCTGGCTCAAAGAAAGAAGCGGCGTAGTAGTGAGAGACGGTCTCGACCTCTCCTTCGTCCAACAAGAGAGCGGCCTTTGATCAGCGCCTCGCCATATCCGGTAGAGCAGGAGTGGACAATTTCCACGCCTTCCGGCAGTTTGCTGTAAATGTCTTTAATTGCAGAAATCGTTGTACCAAGCGGATCTCCATCGTTATTATGATAGAAAGAATATAATAAAGTACCGTCTTCGCCGACCAGGGCTGCCTTGGTTGTTGTAGAACCTGCATCGATACCGAGGAATGCTTTTCCCTGATAAGTTACAAGATCTTTGACTGGCACCTGATGTTTTGCGTGACGTTCCTCAAATTCCTTTAAAATCTGCTTCCGTTGCAAACAGCGGCTCCATACGGTCTACTTCGAATTCCATTTTGATTTTTCCTTCCAGACGGCACTGCATATCGATGAGTGCCACGTCCAGATCTTTCTTTGAATTCAGAGCAGATCCGACTGCTGCAAACAGATGGGAATGTGTCGGGGCGATGATGTGTTCATCGTCCAGTTTCAGTGTGCGGATAAATGCTTCGCGCAGCTCAGAGAGAAAGTGAAGCGGGTCCTCCGAGGAATGCAACGTGTCCGCGAATCGGTTTACCACAAGCCAGTCCGCTGATCGTCTGGTTGACAACTGCCTGGAATATAGAAGCAGCAAGGTCTTCTTTGGCAGCACCGTCGTTGATCAGAGGCTGGATATCTGTCTTGGCAAATACACCACATCGTGCGGCAATGGTATAGAGAGCTTTATAATTTTTTCGCATATTCATTCAGTCCGGAGGCATCAGTCTGTAAAAGAGAAGCCATCTGGTCGATGAAGGATCCTGTACCACCGGCACAGACGCCGTTCATACGCTGCTCTACATTACCACCTTCAAAGTAGATGATCTTGGCATCTTCCCCGCCAAGCTCGATAGCAACGTCTGTCTGAGGTGCATAGTCCTGAAGAGCAGTTGATACGGCGATAACTTCCTGTACGAATGGTACACCAAGATGTTTCGCAAGAGTCAGTCCGCCGGAACCGGTGATGACCGGTGATGCATGGACAGGACCTAATTTATGTATCGCTCTTCCTAACAGATCGGAAAGAGTTTCCTGGATGTTAGCGAAATGCCTCTCATAATCAGAAAATACCACTTCATTATTCTCATCTAATATGGCAATCTTTACGGTCGTAGAACCGATGTCGATACCAAGTGCGTATAATTCTTTTTTGATTCATATTATGTAACTCCTTATCATGTTGATCTATATGTCTTTCTTCTTATTAAATGCATTTTGCTTAATTGCAACCTGTAACATTATACGACAAAAGTGGCCAAAAGACAATTAACAAATGTTGAAGATATGTTAAAAAGAGATGAACTTTACTTGGCATAATTGACAAATATCTCTCAGGAAGGTAGAATATCTACAGTGTGAGAATAAACATAAAGGAGCAGTTATATGAACAATTGGTTAGACAAACTTGAACGGAAATTTAGCAGATATGCTATTCCAAATTTGATCACATATATTATAATATTATATGCAGCCGGATTTGCGCTGGAGTTGATTAACCCGACGTTCTATAGCCAGTTCCTGAGCCTGGATGCCAGCAAAGATTCTTCAGGGGCAGATATGGAGAATCGTTACGTTTATTATCCAGCCTCCATCTGACAGCCTGATTTTTATTGTATTCGTACTGTATCTCTATTATATGATAGGGAAGCAGTTAGAGGCAGCGTGGGGGGCTTTTCGTTTTAATCTGTATTTCTTTTCGGGAATGCTCTTTATTGTAATGGGAGCCATACTGGCATATTTACTGACAGGCGCTGTGTTACCGATGGATACATGGTATCTGAATCTGTCGCTATTCTTTGCATTTGCGGCACTCTACCCGGATATCCAGCTGTTATTGTTCTTTGTCATACCGATCAAGATCAAATGGCTGGCGATGCTGGATGGTCTGTATTTTGTGTATGCGATCGTACAGGCTTTTTCTTCCGGCCTACGGCGGAGGTGACTATGGCATATATTATAAGGCGAATGCACTTGCTGCGTTCATCTCGATCCTGAACTTTATCATTTTTTTTCTTAAGTTCACGGAATATGAAGCCGTATTCACCGGGCCAGATGAAGAGAAAGAATGATTTCAAGCGCAAGATGAGACAGGCAGAAAGACCGGTGAATGTCTATGCAAATGGAGCAAAACACAGATGTGCAGTCTGCGGAAGAACAGAACTGGATGATCCGAATCTGGAATTCCGGTATTGTTCAAAATGTAATGGCAATTATGAATATGGCCAGGATCATTTGTTCACACATACACATGTTAAATAATCAAGAGAGGAATAGGAAAATATGAAAAAAACAAAGATTATCTGTACAATGGGACCAAATACCAACGATGAATCTCTGATGAGAAAGTTAGTCCAGAATGGAATGGATATCGCAAGATTTAACTTTTCACACGGTGATCACGAAGAACAGAAGGGCCGTATGGATATGTTAAAGAAGATTCGAAGAAGAGAACAAACCGATCGCAATTTTCTGGATACAAAAGGACCTGAGATCCGTACAGGTGTATTAAAAGATGGAAAGAAAGTACAGCTTGAAGCAGGAGAGATATTTACCCTGACAACAGACGAGATTGTCGGAGATAACAAGATTGTTTCTATTACATACAAAGGTCTGGTAGAAGATGTCAAAGCCGGAAGTACGATCCTGATCGATGATGGTCTGATTAACTGAAAGTAAAAAGATAAAAAGGGAAATAACATCAATTGCGAAATTGTCAATGGCGGCGAGCTGGAGAAAAGAAAGGGTGTTAATGTACCAAACGTTGCGATCCGTCTTCCAGCTATCACAGATAAAGACCGTGATGACCTGAAATTCGGTGTGGAGCAGGGTGTAGATTTTATTGCAGCTTCATTTGTCAGAAATGCAGAATGTATTCTGGAGATCAAATCATTCTTAAGAGAATGTAAAGGCTCCGTATATCCCTGTAATTGCAAAAAATCGAAAACTTTGAGGCAATCAAGAACATATTGATGAGATCATTCGCTGTGCAGACGGAATCATGGTAGCTAGAGGAGATCTTGGTGTTGAGATTCCTGCCGAAGAAGTTCCATACCTTCAGAAAACAATTATCCAGAAATGTAACGATAACTTTCAAACCGGTTATCACGGCTACACAGATGCTTGGATTCCATGATTCGGAACCCACGTCCTACAAGAGCCGAGGTAACAGACGTTGCCAATGCTGTTTATGACGGAACAGATGCAGTGATGCTTTCCGGTGAGACAGCTCAGGGTAAATATCCGTTAGAAGCTTTGCAGATGATGGTTCATATTGTTGAAAATACAGAGGAACACCTGGATTATGATATGATCCTAGAAAAGCAGGAGAACACAGACTTAAGAGTGCATCCAGCGCACTTGCAAATGCAACAGTAACAACGGCAAATAATCTTCGTGCAAAATGTATCGTAACACCAACTGTATCGGTGCTACGGCAAGAGTTGTATCTAAGTTCAAACCAAAGACAGGTATTATCGGTATCAGCCCAGATGAGGCAACGCTGAGAAGAATGCAGATCAACTGGGGTGTCAGACCACTGAAATCAGTTGCAGTATACACAACAGAAGATATCTGTGATAATGCGATCGATCTGATCTGTGCAAAACAGCTTGCAGAAGCAGGAGATATGGTTGTGTTAACGCTTGGAATTCCATCTACGAATGTATCTGAGAACAGAACCGTAAGCAATATGATGAGAATCGCTATGGTAGATGACAGAAAATAGAAATTATAAATAAATGGCAATACAGAGAACTTGTCATAAAGCAACTTCTCTTGCATACTTTGGTAAGAAAAACAGAAAGCAATGAGGCTTGAAAATCGGGCCTGGGCTTTCTGTTTTTTGATTGTTTTGCAGTTGTTTTTGAGAAAGATTCTCCTTGACATACAGAGAAAATTCACTTATAGTGTTCCTGTAGAGAACTACTAAAGAACCCAAGAGGTGAATGATTAAGATGGAACAGACATCATTTACAGAGCGCCTGATGGAATTCGGACTTACAAGACAGGAGGCAAGCATTTATCAGTGCCTGCTGACAGAGGGAAAGGTAACAGGGTATGAGGTTGCAAAACAGACAGGAATATCCAGGTCTAATGCATATAATTCTCTGGCAAGTATGACAGAGAAAGGTGCGGCATATCTTGTGGAAGAGGCAAGTACCAGGAAGTATGTGCCTGCGCTCAACGAGTTTTGCAAGAATCGTGTCCGCAAGCTGGAAGAATCCGCAAGATGGCTGCAGGAACATATGCCATCGGAAAAAAGCATACGCAGAAGGATATATTACGATCGAAGGCGCAGAGAATATACTGAATAAGATAAAAAATCTGTTATCGCAGGTAGATCAGAGAGTTTATATCAGCTGTACAAGAAATTATCTGTTACTTCTGATCCGGGAACTGGATGATACACTGATGGAAGCGAGAAAAAAGGTTGTGATCATTACGGATCAGCCGGCGAACTTTCCACAATGCAAAAGTATATTTCGGAGAAAACAGAGGAATGCAGGTAGGAATCATTGCTGATTCAAATATGTACTGACAGGTGAATACGGAGAAGGAAGCATGAATACGTGTCTTTATTCCGGACAAAAAACTTTGTGGAATTATACAAGACAGCACTTGCGAATGAGATAAAATTATTATCGATACGAGAGGAGAACAGAGATTGATGAAAAAAGAACCATTTGTAACAAAAAAGCACAGTTGGATGAGATAATCAAAACATATCCGACACCATTTCATTTATATGATGAAAAAAGGAATGCGTGAGAATATGAAAGCTTTAAAAGAAGCATTTTCATGGAATAAAGGGATACAGAGAATATTTTGCAGTAAAGGCAACTCCAAATCCATTTCTGATCAATATTTTAAGAGAATATGGATGCGGATGTGACTGTTCTTCTTATACAGAACTGATGCTTTCCGATGCGATCGGGGCAACAGGAGAGGATATCATGTTTTCTTCGAATGATACACCGGCAGAAGAATTTGTACTGGCAGATAAGCTTGAATGCGATCATCAATCTGGATGATATCACACACATTGATTTTCTTGAAAAGCAATCGGACATATTCCTGAGACCATCAGTTGCCGTTTCAATCCAGGCGGTTTATTTAAAATCAGCAATGACATTATGGACAACCCGGGAGATGCCAAATATGGTATGACAACTGAACAGATATTTGAAGCTTTTAAAATTTGAAAGAAAAAGGTGCAAAAGAGTTTGGAATCCATGCATTTCTTGCCAGCAATACGGTGACAAATGACTATTATCCGATGCTTGCGAAAGTACTGTTTGAAGTTGCGGTAAAACTTCAGAAAGAAACAGGTGTACATATCAAATTCATCAACCTGTCCGGTGGTGTAGGTATTCCGTATACACCGGATCAGAAGCCGAACGATATCCGTGCAATCGGTGATGGTGTCCGCCGTGTATATGAAGAAGTACTGGTACCTGCAGGTATGGGAGATGTCGCAATCTTTACAGAGCTGGGACGTTACATGATGGGACCTTACGGCTGCCTTGTTACAAAAGCGATTCACGAGAAAAAGACTTATAAAGATTATATTGGTGTAGATGCATGTGCAGTTAATCTGATGCGTCCGGCAATGTACGGAGCTTACCATCACATTACAGTAATGGGCAAAGAAGATACACCTTGCGATCACAAATATGATGTGACAGGATCTTTGTGTGAGAACAATGATAAATTTGCAATCGACCGTATGCTTCCGAAGATTGATATGGGAGATATACTGGTGATCCATGATACGGGAGCACATGGCTTCTCTATGGGTTACAATTACAATGGAAAATTAAAATCCGCAGAGGTTCTTCTGAAAGAGGATGGATCTACACAACTGATCAGAAGAGCGGAGACACCGGCTGATTATTTTGCAACATTTGACTGCTTTGATATTGGGAAAAAAACTGATAAAAGAATAGTTTCCAGTGTGAACAAATCTGGTATAATGATAGTATCTTTCTGATAATGGAAAGATACTATCATTTTTTAGAGGAGGATAAATTTATGAGGAAACAGGGCGTGTTGGCAGCAATGCTGACAGGAGTAATGCTTGTGTTGTGCGGATGTGGAGGCATGACGACAGATGAAGCAAATGGATTATGTAAAATCTGCACTGGATTTTGGATACAAGGCAGAATTTAAAGAATATGCAGAAATAACAGACTCCACAGAAAAAGAGGCAAAAAAAAGAATACGAGACAAATCTTGATAACAGTATGAAGGAAGCCGGATTTGATGAAACAGGTGTTTCAGATGAATTAAAGGCTAATTATCGTTCGATGTTTGAAAAAATGTTAAAAGTGCAAATTATAAGGTTGAAAGAAGCAAAAAAGAAACAGAAGATGATGAATTTACGGTAACTGTTGAAGTTCATGTCCGTTTATGGCATTTTCTACTGTATCAGATGAACTTGATCAATGGGTGACAGACACATATTCGAATGTAGAATCAATCCCGTCAGATGAAGAACTTAATGAGGCAATCATGCAAAAAAGATGTATGAAATTATGATGAAAAACTTGCAGATCCGACATATGGCGATAAGATGGAAAAAAGAAGTTCATGTAAAGGTGAATAAAGACGGAGCATATTATATTCCGAATGATGATCTCACGGCAGTAGATGATGCATTGTTCCCGGCAGAATCAGCTTTAAAACAAAATATGAATTAAAAACTAATTTAAAACACAGGTTTTGGGGATTGACATTCTTGGAATCTGTGTTGTATTATATACAAAAATAATTGAATAACATTCTGTTGTTCGGTCTTTAATTTCAGATAAATGATCAAAAAGGCAGGTCATGCTTCTCATATGACGTTGCCAGATAACCCATTTATAATCTATAAAAGTGAATATGGAATAATCTGACAGATTTTGCGTTGTGTTTGACATGGAAAGGAGGTATTTACAACGGTCGGATTAATATAAATAACAAGAAAGAGAGGAATATGACGAAGATTCAAAAAAGCAAATAAGAAAACGATAGCTTCGTTACTGGCAGGGATATTGCTATGTCAGGTCTCTGCGTTTGGCGTGTCACAGACCAGTGTGAATGCGGAAAATCCGGCAAAAGTTGAGTTTTGAAGTTGTAGGAGAAGGTTCCGTAACAGTAACAGATGTAGAGGATTGTATAAGAACGGTCCAATCAGGCAGTGAAATAACAGTGCCTGATGGAATGTGTACGCGTGTACAATCGGATGCAGAAGAAGACACCAGGATCAGCATGAAGATACTTGATGAAGAACGCAGATACGAGCTGGAAGACACTTCGGTGACAGAGGGGAAGAGTTACTGGCGTGATATTACAGCTATGGGTATGAACAAGAAAGTAGTCATAACATTCGGGGAAGAAGCAGGAAGAAGCAGTGTATATTCAAGAAGAATGGTACAGGCGCGGGAAATCAGCAAAAGCCGGAAGTAGGGGATGTATTTACCGGAAATTGTGTGGTCACGGCTGTGAATGGTGGAAACGGTCATACGGTACACGGGGTAACCATGGGCGGATTTACCGGAATCCTTGCCGGCGTTACTGCAAACGGAGGGTGTGCGGATCATACGGCTGCTGCGCCATATACAGGGCAGGAATGCACCTATAAATACACCATCACTGCAGTGAATAAAGCAACGGAGAAGTTACGGGGAAACTTATACTGTACGAGTGTGACTGGGGCAACGGATGGCGTGACAAAAGACAGCAACGGCAGGCTGATCGGGTATCAGAGAGTCAGCGGAACTGCCGTCATACACCGCAGTTACAACGGGTATGCAAAGTTAAAAAAAAGGAAAGACACTGACAACACTTACAGATGGTAATGCAGAATATTCTTTTGGAAGGTGCAGCCTACGGAGTCTATTCAGATCGTGGCGCAACGAGAGAAAACGCTGTATTTACAACGGACAAAAAACGGAGAGTCTAATACGCTGGAATTAGAAGAAGCGTATGTATTATGTAAAAGAAAAGAAAGCACCAAAAGGATATAAACTGGATGAGAGGATATATCCGGTAACAGTTACATCCGGACAGACAGCAGAAGTAAATGTGAAGGATGTACCGGTGTATTCAGATATAGAATTGCTCCTGGATAAAATCGATCAGGAGAGCAAAGAGGGAAAAGCACTTGGCGGTGGAAGCCTGGAAGGTGCAGAGTTTACAGTACGCTTTTATGCAGGCAGATATACGCAGGAATCTTTGCCTGAAAAACCTTCTGAAAGTATGGGTGTTACGTACCAAAAAGGAGAATGACGTCTGCAGAAGTAAACTGGGAAAAAGAGTATCAGATATCCGGTGATGATTTTTATTATGCAGAAAATGGAGATAAGCCGGTGCTTCCGCTTGGAACAGTCAGCATTGAAGAAACCAAAGCGCCAAAAGGATATATGCTGGAAAAGGCTTATATAGAAGGAGATAACGGAAAACTTGCAGAAAATTATTACCTGACACAGATCGTTCAGAATGGAAATCAGACCAATATACAGGGTGGAAACAACTATAAAATAGCAGACCGTATATGTAGAGGGATATGAATTTCAGAAAAAGATGAAGAAACACAGATGGCAATGGCAGGAATTCCGTTTCAGATCACATCGGTAACGACGGGTGAATGTCACCGGATCATGACAGACGAAAATGGATATTTTTCATCGGCATCTGATTATACGAAACACAGCAAAGATACCAATAGCGGGCAATCTGAAAGTGGTGTGTGGTTTGGAACGAACAGTAACGGAGAAAGTGTAGAGGTAAATGATGCATATGGTGCATTTCCTTATGATACCTATCGGTTGGAAGAACTTCGCTGTGAAGAAAATGTAGATAAAGTTCTGTATAAAGGAACATTCCGTATTTCCAGGGACCGGTATGTTGTTGATCTTGGGACAATACTTAATCCAGATCTTACAATTGCAACATCAGCAAAAGATGAAGCAACCGGAACACATTATTCAAATGCAGATGAAAAAGTAACGATCATAGATACCGTCACTTATACAGGTTTGAAAAAAGGGCAGGAATATGTCATGAAGGGTACATTGATGGACAGGAAAACAGGGGAAATGATTCTGGATGGCGAAAACAGAAATATTACTGCTTCTAAGAGATTTAAGCCGAAGACAGCCAGAAGGCAGCGTGGAAGTAAAATTTGACTTTGATGCAAAGTCTCTGGCCGGAAAAAGTATTACAATATTTGAAGAATGCATGTTGGATAATACAGTGATCGCAGTGCATAAGGATCTGGAAGATGCAGATCAGATGATTCATTTTCCGAAATTAAAAACTTCTGTAAAAGACGAAGTAACAGATATGAAGATGGTAAAAGCTGAGAAAGATATGCGGATTATAGATACGGTAGAATATCATAATCTGAAAAAAGGGAAAAAATACAAGATTACAGGAATGTTAATGGATAAGGAAACAGGAAAAGCAGCAAGAAGTGCGTCTGGCAGAAAAAGATAACAGAAAGTGTAGAATTTGTTGCAGAAGGAAAAGACGGAACAGCGGAAGTAGAATTTGTGTTTGATGGAAGTAATCTTGCAGGGAAAGACATTGGTCGCATTTGAAAAATTATATTATGGTGATAAATTATATGCAGTACATACAGATCTGGAAGATGAAGATCAGACAATCCATGTGCCGTCAGCAGGAACAACGGCTTCTGACAAAAATACAGGGACACATCATGCATATGCCGGTGAATATGTAGAACTTACAGATACGATAGAATACAGGAATCTACTGCCTGGTGAAACCTACACATTACATGGAACGGTAGTCGAGAAGGAGACAGAACAGCGATTGAGTGAAGAAAAACAGCAGGAATTTATTCCGGAAAAGGCAGATGGCAGTATTGAAATTGCATTTGAGATCAATGAAACTGATCTGTCGGGAAAAACGGCAGTCATATATGAAGAAATTAAAATAGACGGAAAAAGCATCGCAGAACATAAAGATCCGGAGGCGAAAGAACAAAGTATTTATTTCCCGAAGATTGGTACAAAAGCTATGGATAAAAAGTCAAAGACGCAGGAAGGAGATGCAAGAGAAAAGCAGACAATCATAGATCAGGTGTCTTATGAAAATCTGCTGCCTGGCGAAACTTACATATTAAAAGGCGTTTTGATGGATAAAGCGGACGGGAAAGAAATGACAGATAAAAACAACAGAAAAATCACAGGCAGAACAACATTTACGCCGGAAAAATCAGCAGGAACAGTCGAAATGACATTCGAACTTGATGCACGTGAATTGGGCGGGAAAGCGGTTGTGGTATTTGAGAATCTGTACGATGAGGAAGATCATCTGATTGCAGATGAAGCGAATATAGATAACGCGGATCAGACAATTATATATAAGAATAATGAAAATCTGTAGTATCGCCGAAAATCAACACAGACAATCCGAAACCATCTTCATCCATCCGTAAATCACCGAAGACAGGAGTGGAAAATCATACATTTTTATGGGTGTTGACGCTTGGATCTCTGGGAACAGCGGTTGCGGCAGGAATTGCAATTTATAGAAAAAACAGGATTGATGAAAGTTAAGCACTAGCGGAAGAAAATAGAATCTTCTGTTAGTGCTTTTTGTATAAAAAAGAAACATTTACTTTTGCGAAACCATAGTAATAAAAATGGTAAAAATAGTAAATGTTCCAATCGTTAAAATCCTTGATTAATGTTTTTGAATGCGGATAGTGGGACTTGAACCCACACGTAGTCACCCACGCAAGATTTTAGTCTTGTGCGTCTGCCATTCCGCCATATCCGCATATATGTTGTTTACACAACAAAATAAATTATAACTATAAATGTAATGTCTGTCAATCTTTTTTCTAAAAAATGAAAAGAAAATGTAGAAAGGGAAAATCAGTGAGAAAAATTAACCTTTTAAAAAAGGCAACAAATTGGTGTATAGTAAGATAGTGATTTTATAAGAAATGAACTATTTAGGTGGAGAGACAAAATGAGCAGTAAAATTGTTCTGATTGACGGCCACAGTATTTTTAACCGTGCCTTTTTATGGGCTGCCGGATCTGACGAATGCCGAGGGCCTTCATACAAATGCAATATATGGATTTCTAACGATTATGTTTAAACTTCTGGAAGAAGAAAAACCAGAATATCTGACGGTGGCATTCGATGTTCACGCCCCGACTTTCAGACACAAAATGTATGCAGAATATAAAGGAACAAGAAAGCCGATGGCTGATGAACTAAGGCAGCAGGTTCCGGTGATCAAAGAAGTGCTTCACGCAATGGGGGGGTTAAGACGATTGAATGTGCCGGCCTGGAAGCAGATGATCTGATTGGAACATTATCCAATCGATGTGAGAATGAGGGTATGGAAGTTACCGTTATTTCCGGAGACCGCGATCTGCTGCAGCTTGCGACAGAGCATGTAAAAATCCGAATTCCGAAGACTAAGCAGGGCAAGACAGAAATTGAAGATTACTACGCTAAAGATGTTGAAGAACGTTATCAGGTGACGCCAAAAGAATTTATTGATCTGAAGGCACTGATGGGAGATACGGCAGATAATATTCCAGGAGTTCCAAGCATCGGGGAGAAGACAGCGACAAAGATCATTACACAGTATCATTCGATTGAAGAAGCGCATGAACATGTGGATGAGCTGAAACCGCCAAGAGCATCCAAGGCTTTAAGTGAACACTGGGATCTTGCGGTGCTCAGTAAAGAGCTGGCAACGATCAATGTAAAGGCTGATTTCCCGTATGAACTATCGAAGCAAAAGCTCGGTAATCTATATACGGAAGAAGCATATATCTTTTTCCAGAAACTGGAATTTAAAAATCTTCTTTCCAGATTCGATGTTTCGGCACCGGCCAACAAGGTCGAGGACGGATTTAAGATCATTACTTCCAAATCAGAAGCGGAGAAAGAGATTTTGTACAGGCAGAAAAAGAAGACGACAATAGGCGCCGTAATCTTCAAAGATATGGAAAATGTATTACCGTTGTTTGCAGATCAGGCCGGACTTGGAGGTATCGGACTGTGCTTTTCAAAAGAGGAAAGGTTATTGTATAAAAAGTTGAAAAAAGACATAACCGGAGAATGGTTACTGAAAAAACTTGCGGATGTGGCTGAGAAGGCAGAAACGTTTGCAATGTTCCGTTTAAAAGAGTCTATGGAACAGGTAACAATCCGGAATCAGGCAAACTGTTTTGATGTTAGTGTGGCTGCATATCTTTTGAATCCACTTAAAAATAATTATACATGGGAAGATGTTGCAAGAGAACATCTGGGTCTGATGATTGATGAAAAGATCGATCAGGATATGAAAGCCTGCTATGAGTCTTATGTAAATTATGCGTCGGTAGAGGTTCTGCGGCAGAAATTACGGGATACAAAGATGGATACGTTGTTCCGGGATATTGAGATGCCGTTGGTATTCACATTGTTTGATATGGAACAAAATGGAATCCGTGTAGAAGCGGATGCTTTGAAACAGTATGGCGATCAACTCGCGGGTAAAATTGCCGAACTGGAAAAAGAAATTTACGAAGAAGCAGGTGAGACATTTAATATTAATTCACCAAAGCAGCTTGGTGTGGTATTGTTTGAAAATATGAAGCTCCCGGGTGGGCGAAAGACAAAGACGGGTTATTCCACTGCTGCAGATGTACTGGAAAAGCTTGCGCCGGAACATCCGGTAGTTGCAAAGATTTTGGAATACAGACAGTATACAAAGCTCAAATCCACATATGCGGACGGACTGGCAAATTATATTCAGGATGATGGAAGGATTCATGGAAAATTCAATCAGACGATTACGGCAACCGGAAGAATCAGCAGTACAGAGCCGAATCTTCAGAATATTCCGGTAAGGATGGAACTTGGACGTCTGATCCGTAAAGTATTTATTCCGGAAGAAGGATATCGATTTGTGGATGCCGATTATTCGCAGATCGAACTTCGTGTGCTGGCACATTGCTCAGGAGATGAGCATCTGATCCAGGCATACAAGGAACAGAGTGATATCCATCGGATTACAGCATCACAGGTATTTCATATACCGTTTGACGAAGGTAACTCCGCAGCAGAGAAGAAATGCCAAAGCGGTAAACTTTGGAATCGTATATGGAATCAGTTCCTTTGGATTAAGCCAGGATTTAAGTATTACAAGAAAAAAAGGCTGCAAAATATATTGATGATTATTTTGCAACCTATCCGGGAATCAAGACATTTCTGGATCATGCAGTAACACATGCCAAAGAAGAAGGTTATGTGGTGACGCTGTTTGGAAGACGCAGACCGGTACCAGAGCTTTCTTCCAGCAACTTTATGCAGCGTTCTTTTGGAGAGCGTGTGGCAATGAATGCGCCGATTCAGGGGAGCAGCAGCTGATATCATAAAGATTGCAATGATTCGGGTGAATCAGAAACTGAAAAACCAGAAGATGAAATCAAGACTTGTATTACAGGTACATGATGAACTTTTGATCGAGGCGTATGAGCCGGAACTGGATGAGTTCAAAATATCTTTAAAAGAAGAGATGGAACATGCGGCAAATTAAAAGTACCGCTTGAGATAGATATGCATACAGGAGATAACTGGTATGAAGCAAAATAAGAGGTGTGAAAGATGAAGATTATAGGAATTACCGGAGGAGTAGGCGCAGGAAAACACAGATTTTGGAATATCTGAATAATAAAGTATGGTGCGACTATTTGTATGGCAGATGAAGTAGGAAAGAAACTGCAGAAAAAAGGAACAGAATGCTTTGATGAAATTGTTGCTCATTTCGGGAATGAAATCCTGGATGAAAAAGGAGAGTTGGATCGGACAAAGCTTTCAGACATTGTTTTTGCCGACAGGGTTGAACTTTCTGTATTGAATGGGATTGTACATCCAAAAGTAAAAGAAGAGATTCAGAAAAAGATCACAAGAGAAGAACGCAGGAATACGAATCTGATGCTGATAGAAGGCGCACTTCTGATAGAAGATCATTATGAGGAAATTTGTGATGAACTTTGGTATGTGTATGTGGAAGATTCCATCAGAAGAAAACGTTTAAAATACGCAAGAGGATATGAAGACAGCAAGGTCGATCAGATTTTTGAAGCACAGCTTCCGAAAGATCTGTTCATGCGTCATTGTGACCGGGTGATCGATAACAGTGGACAGTTTGAAGAGACAAAGATCCAGCTGAATAAGATCGTGGAAGATTTATAGGAAAGGCAGATATTATTTAGTATGAGATTATGCAGCATTGCGAGTGGAAGCAGTGGAAATTGCATTTATGTAGGAGATGATCAGACTCATCTTTTGGTCGATACAGGAATCAGCAAGAAAAGAATAGAAGAAGGATTGGCAAAATTGGAGATAAAAGGAGATGAACTGGAAGGAATACTGATCACACATGAACATGTGGATCATATTCAGGGACTTGGTGTGTTCAGCAGAAAATATGAGATTCCAATCTATGCAACGCCCGGAACTATTGAAGGAATCAGGAATTGTAAAAGTCTTGGGAAACCTTCCGGAAGGCCTTTTACATGAGATAGATATAGATCAGCCATTTTCACTTGGGAACATTGAATATAGATCCGTTTGCAATTTCCCATGATGCAAACGAACCATCTGGTTACCAGAATTGAAAATGAAAAAAATCTGTTGCAGTTGCAACGGATCTCGGGGTATATGATGATTATACCGTAGAACATCTGAGCGATCTGAATGCGGTCGTTCTGGAAGCAAACCATGACATACATATGTTGGAAGTAGGACCTTACCCATATCCATTGAAACGAAGGGTAATGGGCGACAGGGACATCTTTCCAATGAACTGTCTGGAAAGCTTCTTTGCGATATATTACATGATGACCTGCAATATGTAGTTCTGGGACATCTGAGTAAAGAGAACAATTACGAAGAACTGGCATACGAAACGGTCAAACTGGAGATCAGTATCGGTGACAATCCTTATAAAGGAGATGATATTCCGATGATGGTAGCCAAACGAGATCAGGTATCTGATATCATTACATTATAAGAATGAAGCAAAAATGGAAACGATGTGAAGACAACAGGAGGAAAACAAATCATGAAGAAATGTGTAATTACAGTTGTAGGAAAAGACACCGTAGGTATTATTGCAAAAGTATGTGAATATCTTGCAGGAGCAAACATTAATATCCTTGATATTTCGCAGACCATCGTGGATGGATACTTTAACATGATGATGATTGTTGATGTGACAAATTGCAGTAAAGAAGTAGCCGTAGTTTCAAAAGAACTGGAAGAGATCGGAACTTCTATTGGTGTTACTATTCACTGTCAGAGAGAAGAAATTTTTGAAAAAATGCACAGATTATAAGCAAAAATCACTGAAAGGCAGGAAAAAATACATGATAAACAGATATGAAGTATATGAGACAAATCAGATGATTGCTGAGGAAAATCTGGATGTACGTACGATCACTCTCGGAATCAGCCTGTTGGATTGCATAGATGCAGACCTTGATAAATTAAATGAAAATATTTACAACAAGATCACTACGGTTGCAAAAGATCTTGTAAAGACCGGAGAAGAGATTGAACAGGAATTCGGTATTCCGATTGTAAACAAACGAATTTCTATTACACCAGTGGCGCTGATTGGCGGTGCGGCATGTAAGAGTCCGGAAGATTTTGTGACCATCGCAAAGACATTGGACAAAGCGGCAAAAGAAGTCGGAGTGAATTTTTATCGGCGGATATTCAGCACTGGTGTCAAAGTCTATGACAAAAAGTGATGAGAATCTGATCCGTTCTGTTCCACAGGCACTTGCATGTACGGATCGAATCTGCAGCTCCATCAACGTCGGTTCCACAAAGACCGGAATCAATATGGATGCGGTGCGTCTGTGTGGTGAGATTGTTAAAGAAACAGCAGAAGCAACAAAAGAAAATGATTCTCTGGGATGTGCAAAACTTGTGGTATTCTGTAATGCACCAGATGATAATCCGTTTATGGCAGGTGCGTTCCATGGAGTAACAGAAGCCGACGCTGTCATCAATGTCGGAGTCAGTGGACCGGGAGTTGTAAAACATGCAATTGAACAGGTACGTGGCAAAGGTTTTGAAGAATTATGCGAAACAATCAAAAAGACTGCTTTTAAGGTAACTCGTGTGGGACAGCTTGTTGCGGAGAGGCATCGAAGAGACTTGGCATTCCGTTCGGAATCATCGATCTGTCACTGGCACCGACTCCGGCAGTAGGAGACAGTGTGGCTGAGATCTTGGAAGAAATTGGTCTGGAGCGTGTTGGAGCACCGGGAACAACAGCAGCACTTGCTATGCTGAATGATCAGGTGAAAAAAGGCGGCGTCATGGCTTCATCTTATGTAGGCGGCTTAAGTGGTGCGTTCATTCCTGTCAGTGAAGATAAAGGCATGATCGATGCAGTAGAGATGGGTGCTCTTACGATCGAAAAACTCGAAGCAATGACATGTGTATGTTCGGTAGGACTTGACATGATTGCAATTCCAGGTAAGACAACAGCTTCAACTATTTCGGGAATTATTGCAGATGAGATGGCAATCGGTATGGTGAATCAGAAGACAACAGCTGTACGTCTGATCCCGGTTATCGGAAAAGATGTAGGAGAGACTGCCGAATTTGGCGGACTGCTGGGATATGCTCCGATCATTCCTGTTAACGAATATGATTGTAGTGCATTTGTAAATAGAAAAGGAAGAATTCCGGCCCCTGTACATAGTTTCAAAAATTAAAAAATAAATCCATGTAATGTATAATAAAATGTGCGGCGCATGATGAAATAAGTTCAGCTTCCATTCGCAGGAAGAAGATATTTCGTCATACGCCGCATGTTTTTGTATACAAAAGTATGCAAAAAGGGAAACGTAGAAAATATCATATGTCGAAGTACTATACACGTATAATCTGCTTTTGCTGTTCGCTTGTGAACGGTATGCCGAATTTATCGGAGATAACACTTTCGTACAGGTCGGAAGCAAAAAGAAGTCTGGTTCAACATACGTGAAGCTTCCGGTGACAAAAAGAGATGTTGATTTGCCTAGTTTGGTAATGATCGGTATGGAAGCATGATCTTTCATCGCGCGTAAGACATCGGTATGTTCTTTTCGGAAACCAAGAATACGCGCATATGAACAGGAATTGTCCTGGTATGCATGCATATCTTCTGTGGTTATGGATAGCAGAATATGCAGTAAACTTCTGCTGATACGGCTGTAAGTCAGTTCTTTTGTTTTTAAAAGGGTGCAGAATTGTCCGAAAGAGCGAAACTGATTCCGGTTCCGGATGATTCGGTTGGAAATCTCTTCAGATACATCCTGGTATTTGCAAAGAGATTCATGGGGTTCGCTCAGCAGGCGGTATTTTAACAACAGTGAAAAATCATCTGCTTCAACAGGACAAGAAAAGTTCCATTCATTCTGTATAATAGATAAAGAACCGGGTGGTAATTGCAATCGCTTAGCTGTGCGGATATGTTTTTCGGCAGGTGACGGGGATGCCGGAATATTCATCAAGACTTTTCGGATTGCAGAAGCAGAACTGGAGCAGTCATGAAGTTCTGTGTCATGATATCCGGAAAATTCTCTTTTAAGGTAAATGGAACAATCGGACTGTTCAGTTCTTTAAGAGCTTTCAGATATTCAATTCCCAGTATATTATTGGGATCAGAAAGAATCTGTGAAACGGAAGCATCGCCAGTCATTTTTCGAGAGCGTGACATCTTGCTGCCGGAAAAGACATGCCATTTTTTTAATGAACTCTGGAGATGGTGACGGTAGGTTTCTGGTTCGGCAGACAGAAGGTGTGCAATGGATGTTAAATGTTCCAGATTACCACATTCACTCCCAAAACAAAGCGCATCTATACAGCCAAGACCGTCTAGAAGACAGATGGCTGCCCCTTCGCAAAGAATTCTGCACTTGCGCAGGAATAACAGACCGGAAGTTCAAGCACAACAGATGCACCGTTTAAAAGGGCCATATGTGCCCTTGAATGCTTGGAAAGAACGGCGGGAGTTCCACGTTGCACATAGTCGCCGCTCATGATGACTATAACCCGGTCGGCACCGGGTCAGTTCTTTTGCTTTTTCTATATGATAAAGATGTCCATTGTGAAATGGATTGTATTCTGTGATAAGTCCAACAGTTTTCATGAAAATCTCCTTGTATAACATTCTGGAATTGATTATACTATACAATAGATTGGGGTACGCAAATGGGATGTTTACCCAGCAAAATTCGAAGAAAGGAGGAGGCATATTGTTATGGAAGAGAAGATGAATGAGGAGCAGCCCCTGGAGGACGGACAGCGAGAAGAAGATGATATTGATTACGTAGAAGACAGAGAAGAGCTGACTGAAGAACGTATCAAAGACATGCTGGATGCGAGAGAATATAAAGAACTGAAAGAAGAACTGGAAACAAATATGTATCCTGTAGACCTTGCGGAGATTCTGGAAGAGTTTGATCAGAAGCATATGGTGCTGGTATTCCGTTTGCTTGCAAAAAGAAGAAGCTGCTGAGACATTTACTTATATGAACAGTGATACGCGAGAAGACCTGATCAATGCACTGACGGATTCCGAGCTTGAAGAGATCATGGAGGAAATGTATCTGGATGATACCGTTGATGTGTTGGAAGAGATGCCTGCCAATGTAGTAGACAGACTTCTGATGGTTACAGATGAAGAAAAGCGTCAACAGATCAATCAACTGTTACAATATCCGGAAGACAGTGCCGGAAGCGTGATGAATGTAGATTATATTGCGCTTCGCAGAGAAATGACGGTTGCAGAATCGATTCTGAAGATCCGCCAGGTTGGGCTGAACCGTGAGACAATCTATACCTGTTATGTTACAGAACAGCGCCATCTGATCGGTCAGGTTGATGTAAAAGAATTGCTGACAAGCAGTGAATCCAAGACAATAGAAGAGATCATGGATACCAATATGCTGTATGCACGTACAACAGACGATCAGGAAGATGTGGCAAATACCATTACCAAGTATGGACTGATCGCACTGCCAATCGTGGATCATGAAAAATTGCATGGTGGGTATCGTAACGGTTGATGATGCCATGCAGGTATTACAGGAGGAGACAACGGAAGATATCAGTATCATGGCTGGTGTCAATCCGAATGAAGATTCGTATTTCGGGACATCGATATTTGAACATGTAAAGAGTCGTATTCCGTGGCTGCTGTTTTTGATGCTGTCTGCAACCGTAACACAGATGATCATGAACAGCTATGAAAATGCACTGGCACTGATGCCGCAGCTTGCGGGATTTGTTCCGATGCTTACCGGAACCGGTGGAAACTGTGGATCGCAGAGCTCGACACTGGTGATTCGTGGGCTGGCAGTTGGAGAGATTGAATTTTCGGATCTGTTTAAGGTGATCTGGAAAGAGATCCGAATTGCATTCTGTATCAGCATTATCTTATCGGTAGTGAATGGAATCCGAATTATGTTGATGGGCCAGGGAGATGCCACCATGGCGTTTACCATTGGACTTACTATGGCATGTACCGTACTGATTGCGAAAGTGGTTGGATGTACATTGCCATTGGTTGCGAAAAAGATTGGACTGGATCCGGCGATCATGGCAACGCCTTTGATTTCTACATTGGTTGATATCAGTACGATCAGTGTGTATTTTGCGATCGTAAGTCACGTTTTTCAATTATAATGTCGTGAAAATGTAATATATCAGAAGCAAAATATAACGGATATTGTACATTGTACGCAAAAAAGAGACATAAGATTACAGGAAGAACCCTTGTCCACAGGGGTTCTTTGTATTATAATGAAAATACTGAGAAAAATATTTGGAAAGGAGTCTATTTATCATGGGATTTATAGATGAAATCAAAGCAAAAGCAAAAGTTGTAAAAAACAATCGTTCTTCCAGAGAGCGAAGACATCAGAACTTATGAGGCAGCAGAGGCAATTTTAAAAGAAGGAACAGCTAACCTGATCCTGATCGGAAGCGAAGAAGAGATCGCTAAGAATAAAGGGGATTTCGACATCACAGGAGCTACAATCGTAGACCCTGCTACATATGAGAAGACAGACGAATATGTAGCAACACTTGTTGAACTGAGAAAGAAAAAAAGGAATGACAGAAGAGCAGGCAAGAGAGATTCTTCTTACTAATTACTTATATTATGGTGTAATGATGGTTAAGATGAAAGATGCAGACGGAATGGTATCCGGAGCATGCCACTCTACAGCTGACACACTTCGTCCATGCCTTCAGATCCTGAAGACAAAACCAGGAACAAAGCTTGTATCTGCATTCTTTGTTATGGTAGTACCTGACTGCGACATGGGAGAGAACGGAACATTTGTATTCGCTGACTGCGGACTGAACCAGAATCCTACATCCGAAGAGCTTGCAGCAATCGCTCAGTCTTCAGCAGAAAGCTTCAAACAGCTCGTTGGTGCTGATCCAAGAGTTGCTATGCTTTCTTACTCAACAATGGGAAGTGCAAAACACGATGACGTAACAAAAAGTACAGGAAGCTGTTAAGATCGCAAAAGCTGAGAATCCGGATCTTATGTTAGACGGAGAGATGCAGCTTGATGCAGCACTTGTTCCTTCTGTTGGAGCAGCTAAAGCACCAGGGAGCCAGGTTGCAGGAAAAGCCAATACTCTGATCTTCCCTAACCTTGATGCAGGTAACATTGGATACAAACTTGTTCAGCGTCTTGCAAAAGCAGAAGCTTACGGACCAATGACACAGGGAATCGCAGCACCTGTTAACGACCTTTCAAGAGGATGCAGTGCTAAGGATATTGAAGGTGTTGTTGCAATCACAGCAGTTCAGTGCCAGAATCAGTAAGAGATAAAGTAAGAGGAGAAATAATATGAAAGTATTAGTAATGAACTGCGGAAGTTCATCTTTAAAATATCAGTTGATCGACATGGAGAACGAGAGCGTTCTTGCAAAAAGGTATCTGTGAAAGAATCGGAGCCGATGGATCTGTATTAACACACAAACCAACAGGAAAAGATAAATATGTTGTAGAGCAGGCAATGCCAGATCATGGTGTAGCAGTACAGTTAGTACTGGATGCTTTTACAGGATAAAGAGCATGGTGTGATCGAAAGTGCGGATGAGATTACAGCAATCGGACACCGTGTACTGCATGCAGGTACTATTTACAGTGATGCAACACTTGTAACAGAAGACGTGAAGAAAGTTGTTCGTGAATGCTTCGACCTTGGCCCTCTTCATAACCCTGCAAACCTTATGGGTATCGAAGCTTGCGAAGAAGCAATGCCGGGCACACCGAATGTAGCAGTATTCGATACAGCATTTGGTATGAATATTCCAAAGAAAGCAGCTATGTATGCAATCCCATATGAATACTATGATAAGTACAGCATCCGCAGATACGGTTTCCACGGCACAAGCCATATGTTCGTATCTGGTGAAACTGTAAAACTTCTTGGAAAAGAAGATGCAAAAGGTTATTGTATGCCACATTGGTAATGGTGCAAGTATCTCCGCATCTATCGGTGGAAAATGCGTAGACACAAGTATGGGACTTACTCCTTTGGAAGGACTTGTTATGGGAACACGTAGTGGAGATGTTGATCCTGCAGTTCTTCAGTTCATCTGCAATCATGAAGATATCAGCGTAGATGAGATGCTGAATATCCTGAACAAAAAGTCAGGACTTCTTGGAATCAGCGGTGTGTCTTCTGACTTCCGTGATGTAAGACAGGCAGCTGCTGACGGAAACGAAAGAGCACAGCTTGCAATGGATACTTACAAATACCGTGTGGCAAAATATATCGGCGCTTACACTGCAGCTATGAACGGCGTAGATGCGATCGCATTTACAGCCGGTGTTGGAGAGAATGCTCCGGACCTCAGAAAAAGACATCTGTGATTACCTTGGATATCTTGGTGTAGAGCTCGACGAAGAAAAGAATGAGAATGTTCACGGAGAGACAACCGTAATTTCTACACCAGAATCAAAAGTAAAAAGTAATTGTCCTTCCTACAAACGAAGAGTTAGCTATTGCTCGTGAAACAGCAAAATTAGTTTAAGACTAAATGACTAAAAGAATGTAAATTTCTGTTGACAAAATAATTTTACATGATATAATAGTCTAGTGTGTGAATAGGAGACGATACTATGATATTAAACCTATCCGACGTTCTGTCTGAGCAGCATAAAAGCAATACATGAATCTGTTCCGATTGAAATGACTTGTTTCAAGTCGAGATGGGAGATTATGCAATTACAGAGAAGACACCACTTGAATTGTCTGTAGAATATGTAGGTGACCGCAAGTTGGAAGTGACTGGTAAAGCTGAGATTACATCAGTTGCACCATGTGACAGATGTCTGGAAGATGTAGAAGTGAAGGTGACACTTGACTTCAAGCATAAGATTGATACAGAGTCAGATGCATATGATCAGTCAGAAGATTTAGACGAGAATAACTATATTGACGGATATAGCTTAGATGTAGAACAATTGGTCTACAACGAGTTATTGGTAGGGTGGCCGACGAAAATTCTATGCAGCGAAGACTGTAAAGGTATTTGCAACGTATGTGGTCAGAACCTGAATAAAGGTACCTGTAACTGTGAAGATACGGGGCTCGACCCTAGAATGTCAGTTATCCGTGATGTATTTAAGAATTTTAAGGAGGTGTAACCTATGTCAATTTGTCCAAAAGAATAAATCTTCTAAAGCAAGAAGAGACAAAAAAGAAGAGCAAACTGGAAAATGAGCGCACCAAACCTGGTAAAATGCAGCAAGTGTGGCGAATTAATGATGCCTCACAGAGTATGCAAGGCTTGTGGTTCATACAACAAAAAAGAAATCATTGCTCAGGATTAATTTTTGAAAAATGATAAAAAAGAGACGATCGGTTTTGGTCGTCTCTTTTTTTGACTGAATTTTTGTATAAAATAGTGAAAAAAAAAGATAAAATGATTACATTTTGTGTTGCAACATTTTCTGAAAGTGTTATAATTTTAACCAGATATAGAACGTAGTCTATAAATAAACTGCCGATGGGGAAAGTGAAAATTCATTTTACAGGCAAAGAGATGGACTATGTAGCTAAGGAGGAAAACAGAATGACAGAAGTAGCAAAGCGTATTGAAAAGCTTCGCGCACTGATGGCAGAGCAGAATATCGATGCATATGTTGTGCCAACTGCAGATTTCCATCAAAGTGAGTATGTAGGAGAGCATTTCAAAGCAAGAAAGTTCATCACAGGATTCAGTGGTTCCTACGGAACAGCTGTAATCGCGAAAAGATGACGCAGGTCTGTGGACAGAGGGAAGAGATGTCACACAGGCACTGACCGAGATGGAAGGCAGTGGTGTCCGCCTGATGAAGATGTTTGTTGATGATACTCCATCTACAACAGAATGGCTTGCCCAGAAGATCCCGGAAGGCGGTAAAGTCGCATTTGACGGCCGTGTTCTTTCTATGGGAGAAGGACAGGAATATGAAGAAGTATTGGGCGCAAAGAATATCACGATCGAATATGAAGTAGATCTGATTGACCAGATCTGGGAAGATCGCCCGTCTCTTTCTAAGAAACCTTGTTTCTTCCTGGAAGACAAATATACAGGAGAGAATGTTGCATCCAAGCTGAAACGAGTTCGTGAGAAGATGGCTGAATACGGAGCAACGGTACATTTGATTGCGTCTCTGGATGATAACGCATGGCTTCTGAACTTCAGAGGAGATGATATTGACTTCTTCCCATTGGTACTGGACTATGTGATCGTACGTAAAGACAGTGTAGATCTGTATATCGATGACAGCAAACTGAATGACCGCATCAGAGAAGAGATGGCAAAGAATAATGTCAACATTCATCCATACAATGATATTTACGAAGATGCTAAGAAGATTGGTGCAGATGAGGTTGCACTGATTGACCCGATGAAGATGAACTATGCACTGTATAAGAGTCTTCCATGTAAGGTAGTAGAAGGAGCTAATCCGACTATCTTGATGAAAGCAATTAAGAATGCTGTTGAGATTGAAAATATCAAAAATGCAGAATTGAAAGACAGTATTGCACTGACGAAGTTCATTTACTGGGTTAAGAAAAATTATGACAAGATGGAGATTACAGAGCTTTCTGCTTCAGATAAACTGACAGCTCTGCGTGCAGAACAGGAAGGATATATCCGTGACTCATTCGAACCTCTGCAGGCTTTCGGTGAGCACGCTGCAATGATGCATTATGCACCGTCTAAAGAGACAGACGTTGTATTAAAAGAAGGCGGTATGCTTCTGAGCGATACAGGCGGCGGATATTATGAAGGTTCTACTGATATTACCAGAACAACAGTACTGGGACATATCACACCGGAACTGAAGAAATATTACACAGCTGTATACAGAGCAATGCAGCACTTAAGCGCAGCAAACTTCCTCTATGGTAACCACGGATGGTCTCTGGATGTATTGGCAAGACAGCCAATCTGGGATATGAACAAAGACTTCCAGTGCGGAACCGGACATGGTTTCGGATATCTTGGAAGTATCCACGAGCCGCCAACAGGATTCCGCTGGTACATCGTTCCTTCTAAGAACGAACATCATCAGTTTGAGCCTGGTATGGTAATTACAGATGAGCCGGGAATCTATGAAGAAGGAGATTTTGGTATCCGTATCGAGAACAACCTGCTTACTGTAAACGGTGAGAAGAATGAATATGGACAGTTCATGCATTTTGAGACTTTGAACTTCGTACCAATCGACCTTGATGGTATCGATCCGGAAGAACTGACAAGATCAGAGAAAGAATGGCTGAATGATTATCACAAAGCCTGCTACGAGAAAGTTGGTCCATATCTGACCGACGAAGAAAGAGAATGGCTGAAAGAATACACAAGAGCTATCTAATACTTCTAAAGTACATAGAAAAAGTTGCAAGTAAGTAACTTTACTTACTCATAAGAAAATTTAACTGACAAGGGGTGTCAGAAAATTATAATAAAAAATGCCGCGGACCAGCGGTCTGCGGCATCTTTTAAGAAAAAGGAGAATAGATAAAATGGCAAAAATAACAGAAGGATATATGCCTTTCCACGGCTATCAGACATATTACAGAATCGTTGGAGAACAGA
>VOFC01000435.1_pt1 | contig 66000 bp, 112 predicted proteins | sample 5384161 | NCBI WGS metagenome assembly VOFC01 (sample SAMN12384722, study PRJNA508395) | human gut metagenome | isolation source: healthy gut B | host: Homo sapiens
GCGTTTGGGTCAGTACATACATTACACGATTGCGGAAGCGAGAGACCAGTTGGTGTAGCCATTGGCGTTGTTCTTGATACACTTGATAATCTTGTTTCGATTCTCAATGATCGCATTATTCACTTTTTTATTGCAGACTACCACCTGGCCTTTGTCTGCTTCAACTTTATATTCAGTACCTACAATCGTAAATGAATTGATGATTTCCTGTTTCCAGTTGATCAGATTGTTGGAAAAGGCAATCATTTCATCAATGTTTGTATCAATGCAGCTGCGAATCAGATTTTCTAGATTTACTTTCGCATTGTCGATTGTAGATTTTGAATAGAAGTCTACAAGTTCTAGTTTTAATGAGTAACAAATAGTTAAATCATTATTGATTTCAAGCAGTTTCTTTCTTAAATCATAGTAGTTCATATAGCTTTTAAAATGAGAGTTGTATTTACGCTCACGTTCTACATCAAACAGTCTTCCATATTTATCTTCATCTTCTGGATTTTTAAATAATGACCAGTTGAATTTTTTGAGAAGATAATATTCATCTGAAGCCTTATTATCTTTATATCCCTTCATGACTTTGATACGTACCTCATTCATTTTTCCTATGGAAATCTTGGGAAAGATGGAAATAATCCAAAAGCATACAACAGGATGGAAACACCTTATGTACGACATCTCTATATACTTCATACATGTCTGAACAGGCGTATTTTACCTTTTGCGTTCTTCTAAAGGGATCTTTTGAAAGTAGTTTAAAAGATATTCCTTTTACGATTTGGAAGAACATCAACAGGAATCTGTTTTTTAAAATCAAGAAGAACACAGACATATTTACTCTTTTCAGATTTAAAGGCATATACCTCATCAAAATTAATGATTTCCGGAAGTGGGTTTCTGCCAATATCCACATGTTTATCAAAGATGGTGGATACAGAAGTTGGAGAAACATGATATCGTCTGGCAACGGAAGTAAATGTCTCATTGAAATCTTTCAGATCCTTCAGAATATTATGTACAGTAAGGATCGATATTTTCTGAGATTTGAAGACAAAAGGATTGAATTCATAATAGGTCTTTCCACAACATGAGCATTTGTAGCGTCTTGCCCTGTATTTTATTATGCATTTCTGTGTGGTAAGAGCCGAATGAGTGATCTCCTTGGTTACATATTCCTTGATTTTAGGCGCAGTAAACCCACAGTAAGGACAAGCCTGATGTTTATCTGTAAAGAGTTACAACAAGAACCATCATCTTATTGAACGTAGTACAGAGAATATTGGCAATATCATCAGGATTCAGGTGAAAAAAGATTGATTAACAAAGCAGCTTGAAAGCATCATTTTCGATCATAAGATCATCTCCTTTCTGATTTCAATGACATAATATCAAAAGAAATCAGAATCAAAGTTGCGACCCTGTTGGTGACAGTACACAAAGTTTACAATAGCTTCTAGTGGATCCAAAGAGGATATTGTGACGCTTTAAAGATTCTATTTTCAAGTCATCCTGCTTGAAATCTCTCCAGTCTGGAAACAGCGAATCCCAGAATTCGATTACACGAGCTTTAACTTTACGAATCGTTTGTAGAGCAACTTCAAAAGAAGTAATCAAATCATCATTCTCATCAAGTGTAACAATATAGTAAAATGAAAAGATAAGTGAACTGAGTATAAGGGACAAAATTAGTTGGAAGCAAGGCATGAGTGGATTTACATTGAGTACACTGGATACGTCGAACATGAATTTGAATCTTACACTCACCACTGGAAAGATCATCAATGATCACAAATCTTGTGTAGTGTCCATATAATATAAAAAGGCCAACGACACCACAAACAGGACAATGTAAAGACAAGACAAATCGATCGCATTAACAAAAGCTTGATAATCATCTTTATTCAAAATCAGGTTGAAGTCGTTGGTAATTTTCAGTATCATATAATTGTCTAAGAGGACGGGTAGAAATCACAACTTTGATCGGTCTTTGGATTTCTACCTTTTTTTTACGTCCAATCCCTTCTAAAAAAATACTGTAACAAAAAAGATAGGGAAAGTAAACCCTAAAAGTGTTTAAAGGTCATCTCTATCTCAGAGTCAAAATCCTATGACTTTTAAAGGTTGATTTATCCCTATCTATTTTTATATATTCATAATAGAACCACAAGGAGGTCGTATTTTTATGCCAGATACTTCAAAAAGTGGAATGGATGCATATCTTCGCAGATCAAGAATCTATCGAATTGAGCGTTTCTCAGTATTGTAAGCTTCATGGTATATCTGACAAAGCATTCTGCAATGCAAAGAGCAGATATAAATGGGCTACTGAAGAACCTTCTCTTGTAGCTGTTGAAGTGAATGATGATATTGGATATTCAAACACTGGATGCATCCGTTTTAAATTAAATGGTATGCGTTTTGAATTTAATGTATCTTTCCAGACAAGGATATACAAAGAATCATAAAAATATGTTTGTCGTTATGATTAGTTTTGATGATATTCCAGAGATCTATATTGTAAAGAATGTTACAGATCTGAGAAAAGAAATTGATGGATATGCATCTATCGTTCAGGATGCGTTGTTCATATTCTGCAATAAACATAGAAATAAAATAAAGTGTATGTACTGGGATGGAAATGGATTCTGGCTTCTGTATAAAAGGTGTGAAAAAGGGCGTTTTCAGTTTCCAATTCGTGATGATGGCATAGCTACAATAACGAAGCAAAGCAATTGAGATGGCTTCTTGAAGGTTTAAGGATGGAACAGAAAAAACTTTTGAAAACAAGTTATTTAAATACGCATAAAACGCTTTATTTACAGTCTTTTTATGCTCATGTGTGGTATAATACATACGTATGGTAAATGTTGAAGATATTAATAAATTACAAGAAAGGTTTGAAAAATGGCCGTGAAGAGCCGAGGAATATGCGATTGGAGAAACGATTTCTAAAATGACATATTTGGATCAGCTTGTATTCATGAAAAGAAGTAAGTTTGGCTCAACTTCTGAAAATGCTTCCCTTATTCAATGAAATCGAAAAAGATACTTGATAATGTGAATCCGGATGATTTAATGGAGCCTGAGGTCAAAAACACAAAAAAAGGCAAGAAGAGAAAGCCAAAATCAAAAGAGAATGATTATTCAGATTTGGAAATAAAAGAAACAATTCATCATTCAATAAAAGACAGATCATGTTCAGAATGTGGTTCTTTGATGAAAGAGTTAAAGCCAACGATCTGGATGATTGCTCAAATGATTATCTGGAATATGTATTCGATCAGATGTGTGACAACTTTAAAAAGTCGGAGACTGTACATTTGGATGAAACACCACTTCAAATCATTGAAGACTGTAAGGACGGTCGAAAAAAAGGGATATGTGTGGATGGTAATGAGCGGAACATTCGAAACCATTCAGATGGCGCCGTTCTTCAGTCCAGGAAATCGGAAATACGAAAATGCGACGATGATTCTTGGAGAAGACAGTCAAGCCATAGCTCACAGTGATGGATATGAAGCATATCATAAGGATATTTGTCTGATGGTTGTAGGATGCATGTCGCATGTACGAAGAAAGTTCGTAGAAACACAGAAAGCATCCGTAGGAGAAAAAGAAATTCGAAAGCTTTCCACAAGAGAAGAAAGGATCGAATATCTTGACGCCATCCTGGATATAAAAATATTCTGATAGCGATCCATTATATAAACAAACTGTTCAAAATTGAAGAAACATTGAAAAAAGAAGGTGCAACACCAACCGAACGCTATAAGAGACGTCAGGAAGAGTCGTTACCTATATTCAATGAGTTTTTTGTGTACCTTCATGAAATAGAAGGTAAATACCTGCCAAAAGGAAAAATGGGATCAGCAATCAGTTATACATTCCATAAAGAAGAGTATCTAAGAAATTTCTTTAAAGATGGTCGCTGCGAATTAAGTAACAATCTAGCTGAACAAAGAATCAAACCATTCGTAATAGCCAGAAAGAATTTCTTGTTTTCAAATACAAAAAACGGAGCTAAAGCAAGTACCATATATTTCAGTTTGATAGAATTCGCAAAAATAAATAAACTAAATCCATATAAATATCTGGAATATGTGCTGGATATATTGAGCACCAAAGGATTATCAAATGAAATCAAAAATAGTGTGTTGCCGTACTCTAAACAGCTGCAAAGAACCTATATGTAAAAAGAATAGATCCGATTGAAAATGACATTGTATCATTTCAAATCGGATCTTTTAATATGGGCTCTATTTGACGCTCACACAACTGATGTCGTTTTGCTTTTTATTTTTTAATGTATGTTATTATTTCATATGTAAAACTTTTTGTTATATATATTTTTGCATTGCATTTTTTTAACATGTAAATTATTTTTGACATAAATATAAAAATAATGAGTATATATATTAGTTATTTTTGATAATTCATTTAGTGGAAAGGGTTTATTTATGCAAAGATATATTTTTAGTTGGCGCAAAATCTTTAGGTGCATATGGAGGATATGAGACATTTGTCTATAAATTAACAGAATATCATCAAAATAATAATAAACCTAAAATATCATGTAGCTTGTAAAGCAAATGGGAATGGTTGCATGGATGAAACAAAATTAGAAGATGTTAAAAGAATTAATGATTCTGAATTTGAGTTTCATAATGCACATTGTTTTAAAATAGATGTACCGGAGATTGGGGAAAGACAAGCTATTTATTATGATATAAAATCATTGGATTATTGTTGTAAATATATAAAAAGAATAATATTAAAAATCAATTGTATATATTATGGCGTGTAGAATTGGTCCATTTATGAGGAAGTATTATAAAAAAATTCATAAACTTGGTGGAAAAGTATATTTAAATCCAGATGGACATGAATGGTTAAGAGCAAAATGGAGTGCACCTGTACGTAAATATTGGAAAGAGTCTGAAAAAATGATGGTTAAATGGAGTGATTTAGCTATTTGTGATTCTATAAATATAGAAAATTACATTCATGAACAATATGATAGAAAGGGAAGTAATCATAGAAACCCTAAAACAACATATATCGCATATGGCGCCGATTTAACTCGAGTACTTTATCAGATTCAGATTCTAAGTTGGTGGAATGGTATAAAGAAAAAGGTTTATCTAAAAAAAATTATTATTTAGTGGTTGGAAGATTTGTTCCTGAGAATTCATTTGAAATCATGATTCGAGAATTTATGAAATCAAATTCTAAAAGAGATTTCGCAATTATCACAAATGTAAATGATAAGTTTTTAAATGAATTAGAAAATCGTTTATTTTTCGAAAGATAAACGAATTAAATTTGTTGGTACGGTTTATGATCAAGAATTGCTAAAAAAATTCGTGAGAATGCATATGCATATTTTCATGGGCATACTGTTGGGGGAACAAATCCTAGCTTAATTGAAGCATTAGGTAGTACTGATTTAAATTTATTAGTTAATGTTGGATTTAATAAAGAAGTTGCTATTGATTGACGTTATATTGGGATAGAGAAGAAGGCAAGTTAGCAGAATTAATTAATGATGTGGATGATAAGCCACAAGAGGAAATTGAAGAGTTGGGTATTAGAGCAAAAAAAAACGTGTACAAAATGCTTATACATGGAAAAAATATGTGGGCAATATGAAGATGTGTTTTTGAAAGGTGGAAATTAATATGAAAATTTTAGCTATACATAATTTTCATCGTAAAGGATCGACAAGCGGGGATGATCAGGTATTTAAAAGTGAAACCTCATTGCTAGAAACACACGGTCATATTGTGATTAAATATAATGTATGCAATGATGAATTTGATAATGCTTTGGTTTATTAGGCAAAGTCAAATCTACTTTTGGAATGTTATGGTCTTTCAAGAATTATAATAATGTTGAAAAGATTATTAAAGAAGAAAAGCCTGATATAGTCCATGTGCATACATTTTTTTCCTTTGCTTTCTCCATCAATTTTATATGCAGCTAGAAGAAATGGGTGCAAGGTTGTAGCTACGTTGCATGATACGCGTTTTATTTGTCCATGTGCAACTTCATTACGCGGTACAGAATTATGTAATAAGTGTGGAGATGGACATTATTTAAGAATGTGTAGATATGGATGCTTTAAAGATTCTAGAGTACAAAGTCTTTTTGGTGGCTGGCATTTTTAAATATCATAGAATTCGTAAAACATTTTATAAACAGATTGATAAATATATTTGTTTGAATAAAAAAATCAAATTCGTTTATTAAAAGAAATTGGATTTGATGAAAATAAAATTGTAAAAAAATATAATTTTGTTCCAGATGCACAAGCAAATTTAAAGCCAATGAAATTGGATAATATTCCTGAAAGATATGTAGTGTTTTATGGTCGTATTGGAGAAGAAAAGGGAATTCGAATTTTAATGCGTATTTGGGATGAAATCCAAGACATTCCATTGGTTGTAATGGGTACAGGTCCATTGGAAACTGAATTCAAAGAATGGGCGAAGAATAAAGATAATGTATATTTTCTTGGATATACGCAACACGAAAGATGTTTATCCATTGTGAAAGGTAGTGAATTTGTTGTATTTCCATCAATTTGGTATGAAGGATGTTCAATGGTAGAAATTGAAACTGAAAGTTTAGGAAAAGGTCTTGTAGCAACAGATTTAGGCTTTTCTGCCGAGGCAATTGATAATGGGGTTAATGGATTTAAAATTCGCTTAGGAGATATTCAAGGCTTTAAAAAGCAAATTATATCTTTATGGAATGATCCAAATTTGTGTAAAAGTATTGGGATAAATGCTCGTAAAGATTATGATAGAAAATATGTCCCGGAAATGAATTACGAACAATTGAATTCAATTTATAAAGAAGTCAATGGGAGCTCTATAAAATGAATAAAAAAATATAAGCATGTTTGATAACATTAGCGTTTATTATAGAACTGATTTAAAAGGTGCTTAGAGTTTTGTTTTTAGAATTGAAACATGTGCAGATTTTTAATTCAAAACACATATATTGCAATAAAAAAGATATTGAAATTGATTGTGTATTTATTAACAGAAGAGATAGTTATTTAAACAATGGGAAGAAAGGGGCTATTGAAGTATGTTAGTATCAGTAATAGTTCCATTTTATAAAGGAAATAAATATATTTTTGATTTGTGTTCATCTATCGAAAAGAATGTTAATTATTTAAAAGAAAAGCAAAGTGACTGTTTGATAGAATGTATCATCGTAAATGATAGTCCGGATGTCAATGTAATTTTACCAGATGTTGATTTTAACTTTAAAATACAAGTGGTATATCATGAAAAAGAATGCCGAATTCAACAAGCGCGAGTAACAGGATTAGAATATGCAAAAGGGGACTATATTGTATTTTTGGATCAAGATGATGAGCTTTTTAAACTATGCTATTTTTGAAGAAATCAATAATATAGATAATGCTGATGTATTAATTTGCAATGCTTTAATTGAAAACGAAAAACATGAAACACATAAATTATATTCTACAAATGGTATGCAAAAAGAATGCACTAACTTTAAATGCTTACATCTTTGGGCATAATCGTATTGTATCTCCTGGACATTGCATGATTAAAAAAACATCCATTCCTATTGAATGGAAACAAAACATTATGGAGGTAAATGGCTCAGATGATTTGTTTTTATGGATTCTGATGTTTTCGAAAGGATCTATTTTTAAAAGCAGATTCAAAACCAGTTTATATTCATAAAAATACAGGAGAAAATTTATCTGCTGCTTCGAATGCGATGACGCAGTCTTCGCTGAAAGCATGGTAAAATATTTAAGTCAGATCGACTATGTTAATGATTATATAGTTAAATCATTAGAGAGATCGTGCATTCTTCATAAAATTAGAAGCATCTAATGGCGTAAAGAAAATATTGCTTATGATTTCACATATAGATTTAATTTTTAAACATTTAAAATATAAAGTACAGTCAAAAATAAATTAGTATGAAAGACTAGTGGGAGGTGACATTTTTTATGACAAATGAATTAGTAATCTCTTTTATGCATGCAAATTATATGGTAAATTCCTATGGTACAGAAAAAATTCGTCCGTGAATTATCCCTTGAATTGAATAAACATGCTATACACCACTTGAGTCTTTTTTTCGTTTTACCATAATTATGGTAAAAAATCAGTAGGTGTTACCTATGATGATCGATTTAACGGTATATATGATTATTATTCAATAGATCCAATTATAAATAATTATCTTGTAAAATATAACATCGATAAGTGTACAATTCATATTCATAATTTTTTGAATCATGATTTGTCATATATTGAAAAGATAATAAAAAATATAATATTGAAGTATGTATCATTGTACACGATTTTTATATTCTTTGTGACAATTATAAATTGATTCATTCTAATGGAACATTTTGTGGGGGCAATCCACCTGATGAAAAAAAATGTGTTGATTGCGATTATAAAACAAATGGAATTCAACATTATATGAAAAATGAAACAATTTTTAAACGGAATCTCATATCAATTAAAAAATATTATTTGCCCATCTGATTATGTAAAGTCAATTGTTATCAGTGCATATCCAGAATATAAATCTCGAATCATACAGAGACCGCATTTGAAATTTGAGGGACATTTAGAGAGAAAAAGCATACAAAATCAAATAAAAATTGATATGCTGGTATCCAAGTCGCAGATAAAGGGTTTGTTGATTGGAAAAATTTAGTCAATGAGTTAAATGATAATCGTGTTTCTGAATACAGTTTTTATTATTTTGGTACTGGAAAAGAAAAAATAGATAATGTTACAAATGTTTACGTTTCTAGTGCCGAACAAGGTGAAAAAATGCAATGGTAGAAGCTATAAGAAAAGAAGCTTTAGATATTGTGTTTATGTGGACACAATGTCCGGAAACATATAGTTATGTATATTATGAAATGTCTATTAATGGTGTTTATGTTTTAACTAATACTAATTCTGGAAATATACAACAAGAGATCAAAAAAAAAAAAATGGAGTAGTTTTTGAATCTTATTCAGATTGTTTAAATTATTTAAAAGATGGATCTCTTTGTTAAAGATGATATTAATGAATATAGAGCAGATGACAATTTCCATCCATTAAAAATGCGTTTTAATGATGACATCGATATGTTACGATCAAATTCGAATTTGAATGTTATTAATGATAAAAAAATTAAAGTGAAGAAGCAATATTTAAAAATGGTATTGTATTATTTTAAACATATAAAATGTTTGAAAAGTAGGTGATTGATGCGTGATGAATATATTAAGAAAGTTTGATTTTAACAAATTAAAAGATTTGGATACTATTATATTATTATTACTCTTTTTTTTCGAAATTACTATTTTTAGTTTGCTAAATATTAGGGGATTAGGAAATAGATTAATCTTATTGTTGTTGCTTTTAAGAATATTTCTTTTTGAGCCCTACTAAAAAATTTAAGAAAAGAGTATTGATAAGTTATCTACTGATATTTATTATTTATAGTTTAAGTGCCATATTCTCTGATAAATTCATTCCTTATTCCTATTATATGAATTTTAAGGCTCTTCTTTATACATTAACACCACTGATCTATATTGTGTGGTTAAGAATATATCGAAAAGAATTTTTGTTTTCGACTTTCGAAAATTTATTTGTTTTCTTTAATATATTTTATATTATTAATTTTATTGTAATGTGCATCCAAGGACAGTTCCACGGATTTTTATCTGGGTTTTCAAATTATGAAAATACATATACACCAGATTTAATGTCTGGACTTTTTTGGTTATAATGGAACTGCACAGTTTGGATTATATTCCATTTTTGTTTTGATATATGACATGTATATGCTTAAATACAGTAAATATAAAATAGAAAAATAAATATATTCGTTATATTATCGACTTTGGATTGTTCATTTCCATTGTCATTTCATCATCAATGAATGATAATAAAGCAAATTATATATCTTTGATACTAGTTTTGTTTGAATTCTTTATGATTGAAATGGGTGGAAAAAAGTGAAAAAGAAAGAAAATTAGCAAATAAATTAATATATACTGCTTTTTTGTATAATAATAGTTTTTTTGGGAATATTTCTTTTTTATTTTCAAATTTAAATTTTTTAGAAAAAATATCACCGGAACTAAAAGGGACTGTTTATTTATTCAGAAAAGCTATATTTGACCCAACTTCATATCAGTCAGGAGAAATGGGGAGTATCGAGCGTGTTTATATTCCTCTTTATGTTATTTATCATTATCAATATATTTTATTTGGTGCGGAACAGCTTTTTCAAACTGGCAGACTCCTGGTACGTTGGGATTTCCACATTTTGGACAATCTGACTTATCGAGTTTCTTCGCATTGGGAGGGATTTTCTTTTTGTATTATAGTTTTTTCAATTTATAATTATTTTTATTTACAATTAATTGGAAAAGTAAAAAATAAAACTATGTTTAGGATTTCAAATTTTATGGTAATATTTTTCTATTTTTTCTATACACAGCCATGGACTCAATCGACATTAAGTATTTGTTTATTGATGTTGTTTGTTCCAATGGGAATGCTTGCAAATAAAGTATTTAGTGAGGAGTGTGCTTAGTTATTTATGAAAACAAAAAATATAAATATCTAGGAAAGAATACGTTGATATTTACAATTAGTTCTTTTGGTACAAAGTTCTTATCGTTTTTCCTAGTGCCACTTTATACTAATGTTTTGACAACGAAAGAATATGGTATTATCGATATTATCAATACAAGCGGAATTTTAATGACATATATTTTTACTTTTAAATATATCGGACGCAGTCTTACGTTTTGCAATAGAACAAAAAAATGAACATGAAAAAATATTAAAATATGGTATATATGTATTACTAAAAGGTAGTCTATTGTTGCTTGTTTCATTATGTCTTTTCAAATATTTAAATATTATTACGTGGAACAAGACATATTTATTTTTTATGTTTTTATTCTACTTTAGTACTGCTTTTATATCAGATTTTATCAAATTACCTACGTGCAATTGATAAAATGACTGAAGTTGCTGTTACTGGAATCGTCACATCATTAGTGATGATTGTATGTAATATCTATTTTTTGTTAGTTGTAAAATACGGAATGATCGGGTATTTATTAGCTCAGATTATCGGTCCATTAATTGCATCGGTTTACATATTGTGGATAATAAAAGATTCTTTAATAGAAACAATTGCTTCTAAAGTAGATCATAGCATTAAAAAAGAAATGGTTGCTTACAGTATTCCTTTAATATTCAATAGTATTAGTTTATGGATTAATGCTTATTTGGATCGTTATTTTATAACATTAATGATAGGCTCTAGTGAAAATGGTATTTATGCGATGGCCGGTAAAATTCCAACTATTTTAACTACATGCTATACAGTATTCTCTTTAGCGTGGAATATATCTGCAATTAAAGAATTTGATGCAAAAAGATGAAGATGGATTTATATCTACTACATATGAATTATATAATTCGTTATTAACTATGGTTTGTAGTGGATTGATTTTAATTAATGTTCCATTAGCTAAAATTCTATATGCAGGTGATTTTTTTTGTTGCATGGAAATACTCTTCAATTATGCTTATTTATGTTATGTTTAATGCATTGACCGCTTTCTTTGGAAGTTTATTCTCTGCTATGAAAAAACAAAAGTCATTGCTATGACAACAATTATTTCAGCCGTTGTGAATATTGTTTTAAATTTAGTATTAATACCAAAATATGGTATTTTAGGAGCAGCTATCGCTACAGTAGCTTGTTATGTAGTCATGTGGAGTGTCCGTTACCTAATATTGCGAGATATGATGACCTTTGATATACCAATAAAAAAAACATTTGGTTATCTATACTTTGTTAATTTTACAAGTTGTTTTTGAACATTTTGACAATCATTTGTATGTTGGTCAAATAGCAGTAATACTTTTATTGCTATATATAAACCGTGACAAATTAATGGTATTAAAAAAAGAGTTTAATGGAAAGGCGATAGATTATGAATGTAGTTTCGAAATTTATTTATCGAACGAAAGAATATGGTCTTAAGTATGTTTTGCAGACAATTGTTCGAAATAAAATATTTACTCGTATTGAAGTTTTGAATGATACGATTGGAAGTTTCTTATTCAAGCGAATTCCATTAAAAGAAACTATTATACTTGAAAGCCATAATGACTTTGATTCAAACGGTGGAGCTTTTTATGATTATTTAATTAAGCATAACTTTAATGAAAAAAATATAAAATTGTTTGGCTTTTTTTACGAAATAACAAGAAAATACATGGCTTACCACATAATGTTAAAACTGTAAGTTTATTGAATCCATCTTTAAAGAAAATTTATTATTTATATACTTCTAAATATATTTTAACTTGTCACTCTGTTGTTGGAAGTAAAAAGAGCTAATCAATTATCTTATTATTTAACACATGGAGCAATTAGTTTAAAAAATATTAAAGGTAAGATTAATTTACCTAAAGATTTAAATTATTGTTTAATACCTTCCAAATATTTTGAAGAAATATTTAAAGATCAATATAGTATAAGAGGAACAAATGTACAAGAAGCGATTTTAGGTTTTCCTTCGCATGATATTCTTTATGAACCATCTAACAATGAAATCAAAGAAAATCACCAATAAAGAATTTATAAAAACGATTTTATGGATGCCTACATTTAGAAAAAAAAACTATTGGATTCAATCGAAATGATTCATTAAAAGAGTATCCAACAGGTATACCTATATTTGAAGATATTAATCAAGTAGAAGAGTTGAATAAATATTTAGCACAAAAAAAATATTTTATTAATTATTAAAATTCATCCTATGCAGGATTTAACTAAGATAAAGCTTAAATCTTATTCGAATATCATTGTATTGGATGGAAATAAGGTTAAAGAGTTAGATGTAGATAATTATCGTTTAATGAAAGATACGGATGCATTAATTAGTGATTATTCATCTGTAACTTTTGATTATTTACATTTAAATAGACCAATTGCTTATACATTAGATGATAAAGATGAGTATAAGAATGGTTTTATTGTGGAGAATCCAGAAACCTTGATGGCAGGACCACAGTTATTTACCATTGAAGATTTCTATTCATTTATAATAGATGTTGTAAAAAGAAAAAGATTCTTATGCAGTACGTAGAAAAGAATTGTTTGATACAGTTTTTAAGTATCATGATGGTAATAGTTGTCAACGTTTAAGTAAACATATGGGAATTGATTAGAAAAAAGGACAGATTATATGGAATATGATATTGTTAAATTACATAATGAATTAGTAGAGATATTAGATTACGTTGTGGATGTATGTGAAAAAAATGGTTTTGAATACTGTTTATTGTATGGTACAAAGCATTAGGGGCGTATAGACACCGAGGCTTTATTCCGTGGGACGATGATTTAGATATTGGGATGCCAAGAGAAGATTATGAAAAGTTTATTGAATATACAAAGAAGAATCCTTCGAACTTGTTTTCTTTGCAAGATGAAAGTAATGAAAAATTGGTTTTTAACTTTTTGCAAAGTGAGAAAGAATGACACATTATTTATTGAATCTATGTCAGATGGACTTTATTCAAATAATGGGGTATTTATTGATATATTCCCATTAGATTATAAAAAAAAATACGGGAGTTTTTTCTTTGAAAAGAACATGTGTTAATTATTTTAAGCACGTTTTAAGAATTCAGGCTTGTCCAAACTTTTTTTTTTAGAGAAAGAGGGAAAAATTAAATATATTTTTGATCGTATCCTATCTTTTCCATCTTACTTGTTTAGTAATAAGAAACTGATACATTGTGTGAATCGTTTAATGATTTCCAAAATGGATGAATCTGAAATGTCTTTTTTGTGGTACAATATGATGAATCTTCACAGGTCAGCCGTAATGGAAAAAAAAAATATACTTACCGTTTAAACAATGTGAGTTTGAAGGTAAATACTATAATGTACCTAACGACATACAAGAATATTTAAGAAGACAGTATGGAGACAACTATATGCAATTACCTCCTGTTGAGCAACTGTATGACTCATAAACCATTAAAAATTAAGTTATAATAATAAAATTGAGCCGAGATATCCATTTTTTCAACCTTCTTTTTTTATAGTAAGCATCAAATTGAGTATTCCGCTATCTGAAGTCCATGCAATATGCTACAGAAGTCCACATAATCCGTTAAAGAAGTCCATCTTTTTTTAAATCTTAATACGTAATACAAGTTCACTAAAAAACACGGTCAAATTAAATCAACCGTGTTTTTTTGTTATTTCTTATTTTTTAATTTAGAGTATGTTTCTCTTAATGATTTTCCATGTAATGTAATCAAATAAGATGAATTTATTATCCTATCTAATATCGCATCCGCTATAGGTCCTCCATTTAATAATTGATGCCAACCATCAAATGAATATTGACTACAGAATATTGTTGATTTCTTATTACACCTTATTTCCATCAATTCAAGTAGATCGCTTCTTTCTGATTCACTTGTCGATTTTAATAAGAATTCATCTAGTATCATTAAATCATACTTTCCTAGTTTTTTAGATATTCATTATATTTTCCTTGAATCCTCATTTCTTCAAATTTTGAGAATAGTTCTGGTAATCGAATATATAAAACTGTTTTTCTATCTCTACAGGCATGGATCCCCAAAGCGTTTGATAACCATGTTTTACCACACCGGGATGCTCCTACAAAAAATTACATTCAAAACCGTTGTTTATATAATTGTTTGTAGACAATTCCTCCATTTGCGAGCGATCGAGTTTTCTGTCTGGATTATAATTAATTGATTCCATACTAGTCGTAGAATCATAAAAATGTGCATTCTTGATAAATCTTTCTATTGTATGATTTACTCGACTATCATATTCCATATCAATTAATTCGCCGAACCGTTCATCGAATGATAATTGACTGTATTCTGGGTTTTGCACTTTGTAATTCATATTGTTCTGCAATAACTGGTAATCTCATTTTCTTCAATTTTTCTATCAATTCACTCTTATCCATTGTTCTTGCCTCCGTAATAGTCTTTTCCTCGCACAAAGGCATGCATATCACATTCACTTTGTACATTATCATTTTTATCTTTCAAATCTTGATTTGACTGTAATATCATCTTAATATTTTTATAGCCAGGTCGACTGATGTGATCCAACGCCAATTGACACGCATTTTCCAGTCTGGTTTTTCCATATTTATCTGATAGTTTCAACAATGACATACAACCTTTATAAGCTTGTTCTTCAACTTTATAACGATCAAATAGTTTGGAAACTAAAATCGAAGTATTGTCTCCAATAGAGGCAGCCCACTTCATAAAACGGTCTTTGTTCCATTGAAATTTTTGGTGATTCTCCGGCATATGACTTTCATTTGTTGAGTATTGATTGATACGACCATATAATCGATCATGGGTACAAATTTGATTCATTTTATAATATACAGTTACAGTTCTTTTTGTGACTTTTTACATCTACATAATTTCCAACGTATTCATATGGCACAGAATAATTCATTTTTTCTATCGAAATATGATAATTTAATTGAACTTTAGCTCGTTTCCATACACTCAACTCAAATGGTCGTTCAGGCAGAGCTTTCATAAACGGAAGTTCTTCGTCTAAATATACGCTTTTTTCTGGAACCTTCCTTTTTCTGAAAAAGTCTGTTATTGAAATTGTCCAATTCTTTGATAATTGCTTTGTTTAGGTCCTCAAACGAAAAAAAGAATTTCCTGTTTCTAAGTTTACCGACAATGGCTACTGTACAATCTCCAACCGCGCCTTCAACATTTGCCTTATCTTTAGGCTTACGCACTCTTGTTGGAATAATAGTTGTATCATAATAGTCTGCCATTTCCTGATATGATTTGTTTAATATTGGATCCTCATATTTCTTGTTTAGGATAATTCCTACTTTTAGATTGTCTGGGATCAGAAGTCTTGTAACTCCGCCAAAATAACGGTAAGCCTGGATATGGCAATCGACCCAATCATTGATTTTCATGCTTGGACATGCTTGAACATAACTGTACATACTAAATGGTAATGTTGCCTCGAATAAATATGCAGGGATTGCTTCTCCTGTGTAACGATCATACACATACATACGGGTGCCATTCCAATCAACCATCATTTTATCACCCGGTTTATGATTGATATGCATCGTAAGATTATGCTTTTTAACGTAATCACGATATCGTTCGCAAAAAAGTAGCTATACTGGTAAAAAGGACTCTTGATTGACCGACAATCATCAACATATTCTTCCCATAGCAGTTTGATTGTGGTTCCTGGCTTTAACAGTTCCTTATGGATGTAATCAAAATCAGGTTGCTTAATGGATAAATTGATTTTCGTCTCCTGTTCAAATAATAAATTTTGGATATCTGATTCACTGAGATCTTTAACAGATGACCAACACACTTTTTGTCATCGACTACATTAAAAAATTTTTCTTATTGTATCCCTTGAAATTTTAAGAGATACAGAAATCTGTCGTTGAGTATAGTTTTGTGATCTCATTTCCAAAACTCTTTTAACATCCCGCATAAAAAAACACCTCCTAATCTCAAGACTAGATAAGTATACTTACTTACCTGTTTTTATCTTACAACAGGAGGATGATAGTTTATATCTACAGTATAGGTGTGGACTTATACAACGGATTCAATTGCCTTCGTCACCGCATCAACTGGACTTATTTCTCCGTATTGGATGGGCTTGCCCATCCGTTATATTCATCAAATTTAAAGGTGGTACAAATAAACTCAAGCGACGAATATATAATAAAGCCATCCTTCTTTGGATCACACTTGTGATTTGGCTTCATTAAGGATGGCTTTTATTTCGCTCTTTGATAATGTTCGGATATAGCTTGGTAGTTCTCGACTGTATGGCAAATACTTTCTCAGTTCTTCTTTATTTGTTAAATCTAATTTTGGTAGATTTTCAAATAAATGAGTAAAGTACATGTATGGATTCTGTTTATTTTCTATACACGGTGATTACTAATGAATAGATCATGGCACTCGCTTGTGCTCCATGTACGCTTACGCCGAATTTGCATCGATTTCGTATGACTACAAATGGGCGTATACTTCTTTCACAGCTTGTATTGTCATGTGGGATGATCGCATCATTTGTAAATTCCATAAGTCCTTCTTTGTTGTTCAATACATACTGGATTGCTTTGCTCATGGAATATCTGCCTTTGTTTCTTGGTTCGATTTCTTCAAGATACGATAAAAACTTCTCAAACTTTGGCTTGAGTTCTTCTTTTCGTCTCTTTGTGATATATTCCATTCGCTTTTCAGGATTCGAATATTTTTAATTTGCTTTTTCATCAATAAGATTTGAATGGTGGATGATTTCGTCATATTTCTGTATGGCTTTTGCCTCATCGCTCGTTTTTCGTTCCTTATTGTTTGGAAGCAGTTTATATGAATCCTTGAATTTCCTTAAGGCATGGACATTACACAGACATCGAATTACGTTTTCGACTTTATTGTATCCGTCGTATGCGTCTGATTCTAGATATCCGCTATATCCTTTTAGGAATTCTTTTGGACAGTCTCCTGATCTTGTAGAATGGTAATCATACAGTACAATCGGCACTTCATGCTTATTGGAACGATATACCCACATATAGGATGTGGATGTACTTGGCTTTTCCTTCTTCATTCAATACCTGAGTTGTAGTTTCATCTGCATGTATAAGCTTCATCCTTAAAAGATCCTCTTTCATCAGATTGTAGAATGGTTCCAGATATTTCATGCTTCCAATCACCCAGTTTGACATGTTTTGTCTTGGTATGATTGCGTGATCTCTTTGAAATATCTTTTCTATTGTATACAATGGAAGACCATTATTGTATTTCATATCGATTATGTATGCCAAAAGTTCTGGTGAACATATACTTCTGTCAAATAAAAAATGATGAGTTACTGTATGATATGTTGATTTTCCTTCTTCACTATAGATTTGGCAGTTTTCACATTCTAATACAGGTATATGTGTAACACGTACAAAAAAGACGAGCCGGTTCATATACCAATTCTTCTTTTGTCTGATATTTCTTTATATGCATTTTTGAACCACATTTTTTCACAGATATCTTCACCTTCTGGTACAGACAGATATTCATCTACTTTTGGCAGGTGATCATAAGACAAATGTTGTTCCTTAGGACGGCGAACTCTTGTGTGTTCACCAACTGTTATCACTTCTTCAATTTCTGAATCTTCTACTTTTAATGCCTCTTCTTCTATATCATCAAATAAAGTTGGCATATCCAGTGCAATCTGATTCTTCTGTGACTGGTATTTAGCAGCTACCACCTGTTTGTATTTTTCTTTTTCAATAGCCAGTTCCAACTGTAATTCTTTAATGTTTACAGTCAGTTCTTCATTTTTTTCTTCTTATAGTCCTGGATTTGTTTTTTCCTGTTCTGAAATATGATCCATCATCATTTTTCTAAACTGGATAAATTCATTTTTAAGTTCGTCAAACGACATGGAATCAATATCTTTTACAGTCATACAGGCCTCATTTCTACCTGTTTTTATTATACCATAAAAATGCAGTCATTTGCACTTTAAATAAAGCATTTTTTCAAATGACTGCATCTATTTTGTGATGAGCATGTTTCTGCTCGATTTCAAGGCCATCCAGTAACCATGACAACTGCCTTTTGTCAATCAAAGATACTCGCTTCTTCTTTTGATTTGGGCCATCGAAAGCGATCCTTACCAATCAGTTTCTTTGTATGAAGCTAGAATCCATTTCCATCCCATTCTAAAACTTTGATTGTTGTCTTTGTTCGGTTGCAGAAGATAAATATAGAAGGGCCGAAAGGATCAAGAAACATTTGATACTGAACAATATTACTACATCCGTCGATTGATTTTCTTAGATCCGTGGCTCCAGGAGCTAAATAAATATTTTCGATTTTAGAAAGATCCAAAGATGATTCATCCTCTGAATAAACTCAAAAACCAAGTCCATGTTTTCTTTTGTCAGACAGAAAGAAACACCGTTGTAACGAACAGTACAATTATTACCGTTTCTAGTTTTATCATCTAATACATTCACTTTAACAAAATCGAAAGTGTCTGGCTCATCCTTGTGTACATTGTTGATCTTAGCCATGTAGTTTAATCACCATCTCCTTACGCAAAGATTATGTCATGTCTCAACTATATTTTGTACCACCTTCAAATTTGACGCTTACTACCAATGTATTAAATATTGAGCGAAGTTCGAAAATGAACTTTGCTCTTTTTGTATTTTTATAATAAATGATGTCAATTCATGTAAACGTTAACATATAGAGATAAAAAATTTGATTTTGGAGATGGGTTTAATGTAAAAAGGGTGTAAACTAAAAATGGTTAAAAAAACGAGAGATTCAAAGTCTTTGGTTAGTAATTATAATAATTATTTTGCTACAATTTAAAATCTCGCTTTTTTTTTGCTTATTTCAAAGGATGTGGTTTAAAAAGGAATAGGGTTATAAATAAATGATTCAGGGAAAAAGGAATATATAGGAGGAGCAAATGAACAAAAAAGATTTAAAAGCCATTTTGTTGGCATCAAGCACTCAGTGGTGCAGCTTTTACAATTCCAGTAATAGCTGAAGAAACAAGCTGTTGATCCTGTAGATGTACAAGATCAAACAACAGAAACTGTAGATAACACAGAAGTTGTAGACAGTAAGCAAGAAATATCTCAAGAGGATACCAATACGAATGAGGATATATCCCAAGATGAAAGTGTATTACCAGTTGAAACATTAAATGGTTGGTCACAAGATGGTAACTTTTATTATGAAAATAATGAAAAGTAATTAATGATTTTAGAACTATAGATGGTAAAACATATTATTTTAATGAAATGGGTTATAAAACGTACGGTATAGTATGGATTCAAGATGATTATTATAGTTTTGATGACAATGGCGTTATGGAGACGAACATTGAAAAAATGATTATTACTTTGGTAATGATGGAAAGGCACTTCGTAATACTTGGAAACAGTTTCCAAATGGGAAATATCGATATTATGATAATTCTTGTATCTATTATAGGGGATACAATGATTTTTCAGAATATGAAATTGATGGTAAATACTATGCGTTTGATTCTGATGGATACATGATAACTGGATGGAAACAAAATTATGGATCATGGTATTACTATAAGAAAGATGGATCTAAAGCAAATAATGAATGGGTTGATGATACATATTATGTAAACGAATATGGTGTGATGTGTACCAATCAATGGGTTAACGATTTTACGTACGTTGGTAATGACGGTAAAAGACAAAAAATACTTGGGAGTATAAATCTGGAATCTGGAAATATAAGTTGGGTAATGATGCATATGCGAAAAGTATACTGCTAAATATTGATAGAAAATATTATGCTTTTGATTATACTGGAGCCATGGTTGTAAATGGTGTAGAACATGTAAATCTACCAGGAGCGTCTTGGAATGGTGGTTTTGTTTATGCTAAGAATGGTACTTTACAAAAAGGTTGGTATAAAAATGAATTTGATGAATATCAATACTTTGGAGATGATTATTTTGCATATGAATATGGCTTAAGTGAAATTGGTGGTAAACAATATTATTTTGAAAACGCTGTAATGGCTAAATCTAAAACATTTGTATATGATGGAAAATTATACAAAGCGGATGGAACGGGTGCATGTACATTGATTACGTCATCAACAAATGATGGTTGGAATAACATTAAAGGACAATGGTATTATATAAAAAATGGCAAAGCATTGACGGATACAATTGAAAACATTGGCGGTAATAACTATTATTTTTCACCTACTGGATGCAATATTAAAAATCAAACATTTGAATACAAAGGAAATAAATATTATGCAAATGGTGATGGAGTTGTAATTAATGCGAAGAATACATGGTATCAAGATGTATATGGTAGATGGTATTATTTCAATGAAAATGGATGTTTAGTAACATCTTCATTATTTACAATTGGTGGTAATAAGTATTCTTTTAGTAGTGATGGACAAGTACAAACAGGTGTTGTATATGTTTATCAAGATGGACAACAATCATGTTATTATGCAAATAAAGATGGTGTTATACAACAAACTCCTGGTTGGAAATATAATAATTTCCAATGGTATTATTGCAAACAAAATGGTTCTTTAATGATAAATGACTGGTTAAAAGAGAATGGAAAAGAATATTATTTTGATAGTAACGGTTGTATGGTAGCATCTGAGGTTAAAAAGATAGATGGTTGTATCTATTACTTTAATACAGATGGTGTTATGAAAGAGTCAACTGAATCTTTCAAAGGATGGAAGAAAATCCATGGTCAATGGTATTATTGTCCAGAAAAAGGTGAAATGTATTATTCAGGTAAAGTTGGCGATTATTATGTTTCCAATGGTCAGATGCAAGTTGATTCAATAGTAGACGAAAAGTATTATGTTGGACATGATGGAAAAATTAAAAAAAGGTTGGATATTTACGAATGGTAATTGGCAATATGCGGATCCAACAACAGGAATTTTAGTTAAATATCAATGGAAGAAAATTGATAACCAATGGTATTACTTTGATTACTCAATGGCTAAAGGGTATTGGACTATTGAAGGTGAACTGAATAAATTTACAGAGAATGGAGTGTGGCAAGGAGCTTGTGGAAAAAATAAATGGCTTCAAGATCCAAAGCAACAAAACGTTGGTTGTATGTTAAGAAAAATGGCACTTTAAACTATGAGTCTAAGGTTAAAATTGATGGTAAAACATATTATTTCACAGCCTATGGAAAAGGTGGGGCCATGGGAAACTGTTATTTGAGTGAAAATACAATTTGGCATGATTATTCGAATAATGTTTGGCTATGGACGAATAGTACAGGTACTGGCATAGATAAGAGTACAGGTTGGAAGAAATCTAATGATGGAATTCATGCCTATGTTGAAAACGGTAAATTAGTGACTGGATTAAAAACAATAAATGGAAGAACATATTATTTCTTATATGATGGTACTTTAGCAATCGGTGTAAATAACTATAAAGGCAAAGCTTATGTAACAGATTTAAATGGAAATTTAGTGAACTATACTGAAGGTTGGAATCGATATAATGGACAATGGTTCTATATTAAAAATGGTTTAGCACTTACAGATACTGTAATAGATGGATACTATATTGGACGTGAGGGTTTAACTGTAACAGGAATTGTGTATGAGAATAATTCTTATGGTACTTCAAATGTTTTAGCAGTACAGGGTAAATTAGCAAAAGAATCAATGGGTCAAAGTATACAATAATTGGTACTATGCGGATGCCAAAGGACATATGATTAAAAATCAATGGTTAGGAAACTATTATTTTGATAACAATGGTTGTATGGTTACAAATGCATGGATTGATAACTATTATGTAGGTGCGGATGGATTGTATCATCCCGGCTAAATGGATGCAGACAAATGGAAAATATTGGTACAGAAGATCAGATGGAAGTTATACAAAAAATAATTTCGAGAAAATAAATGGTCAGTGGTACTATTTTGATGCGAATGGCTACATGATAACAGGATGGAAAAGAACTATCTGGTGAGTGGTACTATTTCAATGGATCAGGATGTATGGTTAAAAATCAATGGGTAGGAAGCTATTATTTTGAATCAAATGGAGTAATGGCTAAGAATAAATGGATTGGAAACTATCATGTTGGTGCAGATGGTAAATGGGACAAAACTAAATAAGTAATTTTGTTTTATCTTTTTAATAAAATTGGTATAAGTTTCCTTAATTATTAGGTAATCCGCAATTAGATACCAGGGTCGACTAAAAGTTGTAGGGTTGAAGACCCTATGAGTGTTTAAAGGATTATTAACTAGGGAGTAGAGATCTTTGAAATTTCGGCGCAATAAATTTGGATGGGGTTAAGTGAATTTGCTCTCCTAGATTTTAAGGGGCGGCATATACCCCAAAACGGTTTATAGCTGATATTGGACTTGGACAACATTTAGTTGTCCGGGTCCATTTTTTCAACTATTTTAACGCTTCCGTCATCCTTGTCGATTTCAAAATCAATGCCTTTTTCTAAGACCAACATACATTTGTTTCTGAATAGCTCGGAGTTGCGATAGCCATTGGGTACTTTTGTAATTAAATTGATAATTATATTACGATGCTCTATCTATGAATTGTTGATTGTCTTTGGTTCCACAGTAATTTCTCCTGTATCTTTTGAAACTATAGAAACAGAAATTAAAGTTGTGTATCAAAATAAAATAATCCAATCTTCATTCATATAATCTTAAAAGATATTTATGACTATCTGAAAAAACATAATATACAACAACAATTTTATATTTTTATAAGGTGCATTAAATACGGAGGCTATATCGCATTTTATTTTTAAGGTGTAAAATAAAATTAATGAATAAAAAATAGGAGGAAATGGGAAGATGAAAAAAGGTTTAAAAAAAATTTTGGGCATTGTCGTTAATTATTGTAATTTCACTTACAATGATGCCTGTATCGACGAACACAAATAACGAAAATATGGAAAAAAGTTCATATGGTTTTTTTAAGGCATATGGATATACGCAAGCATTAAAAATCTTAGAAGAACAAAGTATTGATAATGGTGGAAGTACAAATATAGGTGCCGACAATGATGCGACAAGCTTAGAAAACTTTAAGCGTTCTCTAAGTATGGTTCGTTATGGAAATACGTTGCGCACAACGGACACAAATTTTCCTGAATGTGAAAATTTAAAAGTAAGTCCAGTTCTTTTTGCGATATCGCAAGTACAAATAAATGCAACTGCGAATGCTTCTTCATTTAATCATTCTCAACTGTATAATGTTGGTGAAAATATTGCGGCGGGTAGTTATCAAATGACAGATATTGAACTGTACAATGGTTGGTATGATTCAGAAAACAAGTATATGATTACATCAGTGCCAAAGGATGGACGATAGCGGATGTTAAATCCGATGAAAATAAATACAATGATGTCATGAATGCAGTAGGTCATGGTAATATTCAAACAGGTCATTATTTAAGTTTAATTTCTTCACATAACACTGTTACCGGCACAGCTTATATCTATTCAAAAACTGCGAGTAAAGATGGATGGTGTTGCAATGCAGGGCAGGTGTTTGATAATCCTGACTATTCTGGGGTTGTAACAAACGATGACATAATGTCTATTGATGTTTTTGAAGCACAATTCAATGCATATTATAAAAAAGTGACTGAATCCTATGTTGGTACATGGAAAAAAGATGCAAATGGGTGGTGGTACCAATATAAAAATGGTGGATATCCTACAAATAGAGAAGTTGAAATTAATGGTTATATCTACTATTTCAATCGATCAGGATATATGGTTAGGGGTTGGCAAAAGTTGGTCAACACTGGAAATATTATAATCCAAAAGCATATAATGGATGTCCAGAAGGATCTATGCGAAAATCTGCATGGGTTGGAAACTATTATGTAGGTGATGATGGAATTATGTTAACTTCACAATGGGTAGATTCAGGTCGTTATTATGTGAATGAAGATGGTTTATGGGTTCAACCTAAATGGGTAAAAAACAAATAATAAATGGTGGTATAGACATCCAGATGGTAGTTATACAACAAATGGACTTGAAACCATTGGAGGAAAATTATACTGTTTTGATAGCACTGGGTATATGATTACAGGATGGAAAATTATTGATGGTTCATGGCGTTATTTTGATGGCTCAGGTGCAATGGCGACAGATCGATGGATAGGTAATTATTATGTGGATAATAATGGTTGCATGGTGACAAATTCTTGGATATATTTTGAATACTATGTGGATGGAAATGGTTTATATAGACCAGGAACATGGAAAAAAGATGCAAATGGATGGTGGTATCAAGTTGGAAATACGTATGCAAAAGATATAATGTTAATTTTAAATGGAACTTGTTATTTCTTTGATAGTAATGGATATTGGATTTATTAAATAGAAGTTAATTAAAAAGATAATATGAAAAATAGATATCAGTGTATAGATATGCTATAAGATTGTATTAGGCAAAGTGTCAAGTGCCAAAAATCACGCTAAACCATTCAAACAGTACTTATTTGTTACCGTATGATTTTAACCGTATAAAATTATATATTATCATAATGACAAGTTATATTTGCTATGATAATAAAGATTGAAAAAAAGATTATTTATAACATAAATCTGAGGTATGGTTATATTAGCGTGGACAGGAGACTATTACATTGATAGTGACGAAATTATGGCTAAGGAAATATGGTTCAATGGTAGTTGATTATTACTTTGAATCTAGCGGTGCAATGCAATCAATAAATAGATTGGTAATTACTATGTGGGTGCCGATGGCAAATGGTTTCGTAATTATAAATAAATGTATTATAGTGATGAAGGTGTGGTTTTTATGGACTACACCTTTTTACCACGTCCTGTTTTTTGTAGTAACATTTATAAGATTGATGGGAGAAGTTATTGTATAACAAAAAATGTTTAGAATACTGTGCATTGTATTAGACTTGGATTACTTTGGATTCACAATTTAATGGTTGTTGAATATTGTATAGCTAATTTCAAATATATTTAATGTACATTGTTTAATTTATGATGAAATCGGATGTTTTAGTTGTATGAACCTAAAAGACTCTAAAGAAATTGTTTTTTTTGGATCGAGCAGTTATGATAATGGATTCTATTTGTATACGTATTGTTTGGATGATGATTTATCTATTGTTTTACAGGTAGAACTAGATGATTATTCCAAAAGTGCTATTTTACATGAATTAACGCATATCTATGACTTTGTTTATGAAATATCTTATGGAGCCTCTTTACAGACACTATATCAAAGCCAAATGAATTGTTTGAAAACGGTAAGTCTGGATGTGTATAATTATATTGATAGTTTATATCATATGTATTGATTGGGAGGAATTGGAATGGATAAAAAGATCTGAAGGCAATGTTAGTATCAGTTGTTTTATCTAGTGCGACCTTTGTTGTACCGGTGAAGGCAGAAGAAACAATAAATGATCCGGTGCCTCAAACAGAGTCTACAACACAAAATGATAGTATTTTCAATACGGATGAAGATGTGAGTTCTTTAGAAGAAGTGAAAAATGGATGGTCATCAGATGGGTATTCGTATTATGAAAATGGTGTTATGGTAGTAAATGACTTTAGAACGTTTGGGGATGGTACGTATTACTTTGGTGATGATGGCCGAAAATACAATTATGGTTATGCGTATATTGGAAATGATGGATATTATTTTAATGAAGATGGTGTCATGCAGATAAACTACTTGCAGTTTGAATATACAAGTGTGCAGCGTTATTTTGGTGCTGATGGCAAGATGGTCAGAAATCAATTGGTTGATACTACAAGTGGCAAGAAGTATTTTGATGAAAATGGAAATGTTTATTTTGGCATAAAAGAAATTGACAATGATTTATATTATTTTGGTTCGGACAGTACAATGCAGTACAATGTGGAATATGGTGCTTATTATTTTGGTGCGGATGGCAAGGTCTGTAAAAAATCAATGGAAAAAAATTGGCGGATGGCTATAAATATTATAATGACCAAGGTGTTAGTTTTAGTTGTGAAAATTATTCCCCTTCACATTGGCCTATGATTGAAGAAATCGATGGAAAGTATTATGCCTTTAATATGGATGGCTATATGGTTACAAATTTGGGTATCATCTGAATCTGGCATACAATTTTATTTTAAAGCGATGGTTCTCGTGCCAAAGCAATGAATGGGTCGATAGTAAGAAGTATTATGTAGGATATGATGGACAGGTTGTAAAGAATGCATGGATTGATAATGAAACTTATGTTGGTGAGGATGGACAAAAGACAAAGAATACATGGGAACAAAATGATGGCAAATGGCAGTATTTGATCAATGGAGAAATTCGTGTCATTTCTAGAATGATGTATATTGATGGCTATTATTATGTGTTTGATGACAATGGGAATATGATGGTTAATACATCCTATTATGTTTCCAATTCTAATTATGATACTTCATTCTATGGTTTGGTTCATGCCAATAAAGATGGACATTTGATTAAAGGATGGTATCAAGATCAATATAAATTGTGGTATTACTTTGGCAATGATTATAAGGCATATAGTGATGGCTTATATACGATTGCAGATAATCAATACTATTTCAAAAACAATAATATGGTTACATCTTCTACTTTTGTCGAAGACGGCAATCTTTATAAGGTTGATGCAAATGGTGTTGTAACACAGTTGAGTGATTCGAATCAAACGGGTTGGATCAAAAATGGAGCTTCTTTTTACTATATGAAAAATGGTGCTTTATTAAAGGGCACAATGGAAACAATTGATGGAGCTACATATTATTTCTCAATTGATGGAATGTTAGTTCAAAAAATATGAGTTTTGAATACAATGGCATTTATTATTATGCGAATGAAGATGGTTGTGTGATTCATCGTAAAAATGCTTGGTATCAAAATGATTATGGACAGTGGTGTTATTTTGATAAAGATGGAAATCTAGTTCAGGATTGTATCTATACGATTGGAAATGCTCGATATGCCTTTGATATGTTTGGAAATTTAAAAATGGGTGCTATTTCTGTGGTGAGAATAGTCAATTGAATTATTATTTAACAGATAGTACAGGTCGTATTCTAACAACTAAAGGTTGGAATATATATAATTTTAAGTGGTATTATATTCAAAATAATGGAACTTTATTAAATCATACATTCTTCACCGAAAATGGAAAAACATATTACTTTGATGATGATTCTAGTATGGTGAGTGCACAAGTTAAATATATTGATAACATACTCTATTATTTTGATACACAAAGGTATATTAAAGGATTCATTGAGTGCATATAATGGATGGAAAAAATTCCATGGCATTTGGTACTATGTTGACAATGGAAATCCATATTTTACAGGAAATGTAGATGGGTATTATGTGCAATCTGGTAAAATGGTTACCAATCAAATCATAGATGATTGTTATGTTGGATTAGATGGAAATGTTTTAGAAGGTTGGATTCATGTAGGCAGTCAAATGATGTATGGAAATTCCTTGAGATTAGGTAAGCTTGTAAAGAATCAATGGTGGTAATTGGTGATAAATGGTATTATTTCCAAGATTATTACATGGTGACTGGCTATCACACGATTGGTAATACTTTAAATCGTTTTGCGGATGATGGTTTGTGGCTAGGTACCGTGAAATCAAATTCTTGGTACAGGGATCCAAAATCACAGAAATGGCTTTATATTGGTAAAGATGGATATTTGAATTCACGGTCAAAAGTAAATATAGATGGAAAAACCTATTATTTTACATTTGGATGAATATCCATATGTGTATTTAGTGAAAATACATTATGGTATGATGTGCAAACAGGAGAAAGTTTGTGGACCAATAAAACAGGTACGGGTTTTGATACGAGTACAGGATGGAAAAAAACAAAGTATGGTTATTATGCATATTGTGAAAATGGTAAGCTTGTTACAGGTACAAAGACAATCAATGGTAAAACGTATTATTTTGGTCAAGATGGATATCTAATTCGTGGTGTGACTAACTATAAGGGAAAAGCTTATGTTCAAGATGCCAATGGTAATGTAATAAATTATAAAGAGGGTTGGAATGCCTTTGGTAAGCAATGGTTCTATATTCAAAATGGTAGAGCATTAATGAATACTTCTGTTGGTGGTTATTATATTGGTCGTGATGGTTTAACTTTTACAGGTATTCTTGGCTCGAATGTTTTAGTCAATAATGGTTTAAAAGCAATCAAACAATGGGTTAAGGTCTATGATGAATGGTATTATGGTGATGTGAACGGACATATTCTAAAAAATCAATGGCTAGGAAATTACTATTTTGATGAGTATGGATGTATGGCAACCAACAGATGGATCGATAACTATTATGTAGGTGCAGATGGATTGTATCGACCGTCTCAATGGATTAAATCCAATGGAAAATGGTGGTATCGATATCAAGATGGAAGTTATGTAGCGAGTGGTTTTGATACAATCGATGGAAAAACATACTTCTTTGATCCGGATGGCTATATGATTACGGGATGGGCTCGTATAAATGAAAAATATTATTATTTTAATCAATCAGGTCATATGGTCACTAATGCCTGGGTTGATGATTGTTACTTGGAAAGCGATGGTGTACGTCTTTGAAAATAAATGGATTGGTAAATACCATGTCAATGAATACGGTAAGTGGGATATGACAAGATAGTTAATACATACCTATAGAAAAATTTCTATAGGTTTTTTTGTTGCATAAATAGAATGAATCACTTATAATGTTCACATAACTGAAAAGAGATGATTATATGAACATTGTAGATAAGCGAGTTTTAAAGAAAATAAATCAGTATGGAAAGATAAGTCAAAGACAATTGTCTGATGTTTGTGGCTTTTCATTGGGTAAAAAGTAAATCAGTCGATTCAGTTTCTTCAGAAAGAAGAATATATGGATGAAGAATGGAATTTAACAGAGAAGAGTACGAAATTAATCGACTTATATAAACCGAAAAAGGCAATCATCTTAGTCGGGCTTTGGTTTAGGAATGCGAATGGTTCCCATCAATACTGAGGTACCAAAGGCCTTATTAACAGTAAAAGGTGAGACATTAATTGAACGATTGATTCATCAGCTTCATGAAGTCAATGTATATGATATTACAGTTGTGGTTGGTTTTATGAAAGAAGAATTTGAATTCTTAATTGATGAATATAATGTGAAATTGGTTTGTAATATGGATTATGCGAAAAAGAATAATTTGCATTCTTTGGCAAAAGTTGGGTCGGATTTAATTAATACTTATATTATTCCTTGTGATATTTGGTGTGAAACGAATCCTTTTAACTCTTGTGAACTCTATTCTTGGTATATGATTAAGAATCAAGAAACGGATAATACTTCGGTTCGTTTAAATAAAAAGTATGAACTAGTTAAGACAAAGCTAAATGAAGTGGGTGATACAATGATTGGTATTTCTTACATATCTTTAGATGATCTTTGGTTTTGTTGCTAAACGAATCTATAGTATGTCTTCACAAAGAGAATATGAACATTGTTTCTGGGAAGATGTTTTATATGTAAAGGATAAGATGATTGTTTCTCCATATATCTTTAATGATGCGTATGAAATTAATACGTATGAACAATTAAGAGATTTGGATGAGGATAATGAAATTTTAAATTCAGAACTAATGAATATTATTAGAGATACTATTGGGTGTGATATTTCTAAAATTATGAATATTCAACCATTAAAAAAAGGAATGACAAACCGTTCTTTTAGTTTCGAAGTGAATTCAAAACGATATATTATGCGTGTTCCTGGTGAGGGAACAGAGAAGTTGATCAATCGTAAACATGAATATGATGTGTATCAAGCTATTAAAGATGAAAATATTTGTGATCCTGTAATCTATATGAATCTAGAAAATGGATATAAGATAACGGAATATATTCATAATGCACATGCGTGTGATTCAACAGATTTTAGTGATGTATCAAAGTGTATGAATAAACTTCATGCGTTTCATAATAAAAAATTAAAAAGTAAATCATACGTTTGAAGTGTTTGAGGAATTAGAGAAGTATGAGTCATATTGGCAAGGTACGCCAAGTATTTATCGGGATTATAAAGCTACAAAAGCTCATATTTATGAATTAAAAGAATTTGTGGATGTACAACCAAAAAAGAATGGGGTCTATCTCATATTGATTCAGTTCCTGATAATTTCTTATTCTCTGATGATGAACTGTATTTAATTGATTGGGAATATGCCGGTATGCAAGATCAAAGCATATTGATATTGCGATGTTTGCGATTTATTCACTATATGATAGAGAAGATGTTGAAAAAATTAATCGATGCATATTTTGATGGTCAATGTAAGGATTTAGTTCGGATTAAAATTTATGCTTATATTGCCATCTGTGGCTTATTGTGGAGCAACTGGTGTGAATACAAGCGTAATTTAGGGGTTGAATTTGGGGAGTATTCTTTGAAGCAATATCGCTATGCCAAAGAGTATTATCATATTGTAAAAAAGAAGCGTTAGAAGAAAGAGGAATGAAGTTATGTACAAAGTAGAAAGAGCGATTATTATGGCGGCTGGATTTGGTTCTCGAATGAGTCCATTAACTTTAGAAACGCCAAAGCCACTAGTCAAAGTAAATGGTACGCGAATGATTGATACCGTGATTCGTGGTTTACATGAGAATGGCATTTATGAAATCTATGTGGTTGTAGGATATTTAAAAGAACAGTTTTATGATTTGGAGAAGGAGTATGAAGGTTTAAAAGTTATTGAAAATCCATATTATGATACATGCAATAACATTTCTTCTTTTGTATGTCGCAAGAGAACATTTGAATAACACAATTATATTAGATGGGGATCAAATGATTTTTAATACCGATATTTTGAAACCAGAGTTTGATCGTTCGGGATATAATAGTGTTTATGTTGAAAAATGGAACAGATGAATGGCTTCAACAAGTAGAGAATGGGATTGTGACTTTTGTAGTCGTACGGGTGGATCAAAGGGTTGGCAGCTTTTTATAGTATTTCTAGATGGAATACGGAAGATGGTCAACAATTAAAAAAAGGATTTGGAAGAAGAATTTGATGTGAAACAAAATCGACAAATCTATTGGGATGATGTGGTAATGTTCTGCCATCCAGATCACTACCAATTGGGTGTTATGCCCATGAAGGCGAGTGATGTTGTAGAAATTGATGGATTGGATGAATTACTTCAGGTGGACTCTTCATATAGTAAGTATTTGAAAGGAGTTCAAAATGAAAAATAAAATCGATTGGATGATTACATTATTACCATTATGTATTATTGTTGTGTTGTGTGTAGTGTTCTTTATTGCTCCAGAACAATCGAATGTTGTATTAAGTCAAATTCGATTCTTCTTTGGAGATACATTTGGAAGTTACTATTTAGTTATTGGACTAGGCATTTTTATTCTATCCATCTATATTGCCTTTTCTAAATATGGAGATATTGTTTTAGGAAATAAAGGCGAAAAGCCAAAATATTCTTTTCTTTGCCTGGGGATCTATGATGTTTACTTGTGGATTGGCAAAGCAGACATTCTTTTTTTATTCATTTTCTGAATGGGTGATGTATGCATCGGATCCACATATTAAAGAAATGGGTTCAATTCAAGAATGGGCTGGAGTATATCCGTTATTTCACTGGAGTTTGATTCCATGGAGTTTTTATTTAGTATTAGCCGTAGCCTTTGGGTTTATGCTACATGTTCGTAAAAAGAAATCGTCAAAAGTATTCTGAGGCATGTCGACCAATTCTTGGAAAATATACAGACAAATGGCCAGGAAGAATCATTGACTTATTAGCCGTATTTGCGCTTCTTGCAGGAACTGCCACAACATTTAGTGTTGCGACACCATTAATGGCTACAATTATTCAAGATCTATTTCATTTAACAATTAGTCGTACAGCTATCAATATTGTAATTTTAATCATTACTTGTATTGTGTATACATATTCATTATTACATGGATTTAAGGGAATTAGTCGTTTGGCAAACCTATGTATCTATTTTTTCTTTGGACTATTAGCCTTTGTCTTATTATTCGGTGGACAGACAAGTTATATTATTGAATCTGGATTGTCATCTTTGGGTACAATGGTTGAAAATTTTATTGGATTATCTACATTTACAGATCCATTACGTAAAACAAACTTCCCACAAAACTGGACCATTTATTATTGGGCATATTGGATGGTATGGTGTGTTGCAGCTCCATTCTTTATTGGAAGTATTTCTAGAGGAAGAACTGTAAAACAAACGATTCTAGGAGGATATGGATTTGGTGTTGGTTCTACGCTCATCAGTTTTATCATCTTAGGTAACTATTCAATGGGCATGATTGTCAATATTATTAAAACACTACCTTGTGCACCAGTCGTTATGGTTGTAGTTTTACTTACAATGATTGCCTTCTATGCCACTTCATTTGATTCTATCGCACTAACGGCTTCTTGCTATTGCTATCACAAATTAGAAGAAGATACACAACCAAATCGGATTATACAATTGATGTGGTGTATCCTATTAATTCTACTTCCAATCGCATTGTTGTTTGCACAAAAGTTCTATGAACAATCTTCAAAGTGTGAGTATTATTGCAGCTTTCCCAATTGGTATTGTTATTGTAATGATTGCACTAAGCTTTTTAAAGGATGCAAAACCAAAAGAATAATCTATTTGACCGTTGATTTAATTTCAATGGTTTTTTTGTATATGAGTAAATGACAGGATGCTTTTGTATTAATGATTTTTATGCCATAGCAATTCAATTTTATTATAATTGTTAAAAATTTTAAAAACTAATCGTATTCGTTTTTAATTGGTTTTTACGCTTAGATGGTTAGAATGGTTTATAATAGATGTATCGAAATAAATGTTATAGATACAGTAGGTGCAATGCATGAGTAATATTAATCTATACAAAATTGATAATAAGAAAAAAGAAGACTTTTTAAAGAATCTAAACTATAAATTTGATAATGAAAATAATCTTTGAGGTAATTTCTAAGCAAAGTGATTTGAAATATAGAATTTCTGTTTATATAGATGGTAAAGATAAAAAGAAAAAAGATCCGATTGGATATGGATTTTAAAGAATCCTAAAGAAGTACTGGATCAGCCTGCGTCATTAAAAAGCGATTGTTGTAATTGAACCTGAAACACGTGAAAATTTATATATATGTACTTATGGAGCGGCTTATTTTAGTGTGGATAAATATTGTGATACTGAGTTTGCGTTTAATTTTGCAAGAAGAATTAAGTTTAAACAAGTGAAAACAACGACGTTGACTTCCCCTAATTCTAGAAAAAATAAAACAGTTAATGTATATCTAAATTATTCTGAAATTGCCTTTGATAGTGGAGAGGCATACGCAAAGATTAAAGCTAAAACATTAATTGATTATTATGGTGAAAAGCCTGAGGTGACTATTGAGATAGGTCATTCTATAAAAACAAAGATGCTTTTGAAAATAATTTTATTGAAATGGTTAAATTTATTGAATATGTAGAACATACAATAAAAACATAATCATGAAATTCAGAAGATTCCGGTTTTTGCTAAAGTTACCAATAAAGATGTGATTAATGAATTAGACCAAAGATTATTGCATGAGATTAATGACAACTTGATTGTATAAATGTTTCGGAATTAGATATTATTGGTGTAACAGAGGTGTTTAATGATAATGATTCGTTATATACTTTTTAAAATTAAATGGATTTGAAATGACAGTTTCAGATTTAAATAGAGATTGTGTAGAACGATTTATAACTGAAAACAATATTGATTTGGAAAACGATTTCTTTTAAAATAAAAAGTTCAAGTTGATAAGGAAGATACACATTTTTCGAATTATATGAAGAAAATAATCGATTACACAGATGATGAAAGAAAATGTATTTTGATCAAGGGTGAATGGTATCACTATAATGATGATTATGTTGCATATCTAAATGATTCGATGAAGGATTTAGAAGTTAAGTATATTTCGGATTATGATTTTAGTTCCAGTCAATTCAATAATTATCGAAATAAGAAAAAAAAGAAGAACGAAATGACGAAAGCTATATAAATTTCACGGATGAAAAGTTCAATGAAAAAATAGAGAAAAAATATTATAAGGAACGTGTGTTTAATAACATTATGGAAGAGAAGTATGGTTTTAAAAATTATGACAGGACAAATACAGTTTTAGCTAGTGGTGAAAAGCTAGAAATGATGGACTTGTATAAAGATAAGACTATGTTTGCTGTAAAATTAGGTCATGCTTCTTCCAAATTAAATTATGTTGTTAACCAATCTTTAGATTCTTTTAGATTATATAGAACAGGAGAGTTGAAAACTATGCCAGAGATTAACACTATTGCGGTTTGGTTGATTTTTTGATAATATTAGTTTATCGAGATTACTTTGTGAAAATACAGATTTAAGTCAAATGAAGTTATTAGGGCTAAAAAATAGATTGGACGAATGGAAAAAAGAAGTTCGTGTCCATGGATATAAACCAGTTGTTTATGTAAATAAATGGATACCAGAGTAGTGTGTATATGATAATAAAAGGTATTAGATCTTATTTTGAAAGAATATTCTACTAGAGTATTCTTTTTTTTACGGTATACTATTCGTGCTTTTTTAACAAAAGGTGATTGTGATAAAAAAGAAGAATTATAACAATATCACCAAATTGCTAGTTAAGCCTAAAAAAAATGATATAAAATTTATATATAGACCTTTAATAAAGAAAAATAATATAAATAATTAACAAATATACAATATAACTGGTAACAAGTTATATTCTTTGATATAGTGGATGTAGAGGTTCACCTATAGAAAGGAATATTTTATATGAAACGGTTATTAGGTGTTGTATTGATGCTATTTATCGCATGTGTTCCAATGAATATACATGCCAAGGAGGTTGATTTATCTTTTTGATTATAGTGGTCATAAGGTAGAAATTGAAAATGCAATCAAGTATTACACAATTGGAGGAGAATTACTAGATGAAGCTCCAATAGATTGTGGTACATATATCGCATGGACGAGTGATGAAGAAGCGATTCTATTTGAAATTAATCCTAAGAAAGTACCAGTAAAGGTTACTTACAACAAGGATTGGAGAGAAAGTGATCCTGAAGAAGAAAAATATTTGTGTGAATATGATGGTGATTATGAGTTTAAGTTAAGAATTGATACGGATGGTAATATTAACTCATTGGACAATTATCAAGGAAATTATGATTTTCAGTTTGAGCCAAAGAATGTTAAGGACATTGAAGTTTTGAAGACTAAGGTTACACATCCAGATGTTGAATATATTTATTCTGAGGATGGAATTAAGATTTATAGTGATATAAATCAAGTGGAACCAATTCTATTAAAGGATGTTGGTGAATATACAGTAGCGTTTGATTTGGATGAACGTTATTATGAATCAGTTCCATTCAAAGTAACAATTCTTCCTAAAACTATTGAATTAAAACCAAATAAACAATTTAAATACTTTGGTGAACAAGATCCGATCTTAGAATATGATGATTATATTTTAACAAGAGAACCAGGGGAAGATATTGGTGATTATAAACTTACTGTTCAAAGTAAGTCAAAGAATTATAAGTATGAAATTGTCGAGAATGATGTATTTAGTATCTTAGAAAGGGATGTAATAGATAGAAATGAAACTAAGGGACCTTCTTTTTAAGATTGATAAAGAAGTTGAAAAAAACAAATCATAAAGAAACTCCTGTTTTGAATAAAAGTCAATCAAAGATTACTACTGGTATTCAGACTAAAACATTTCCATATTCGATAGCTTTAATGTTTAGTTTGTTTGTTATATTCATTTTCATCTTTAAATTTATTTAATTTCAAGATATCGCTTACAATTTATAATAAGTTATATTGTTGAATGGTTATAAAATTTATGTATCAATTCAGTTTTAGTTTGTAAATAATTTTTTTACATGTATTTAACAATTTATTTACATTTACTATATTATTAAAATCTACTTAAAGTATCGTATATAAAGGAATATGATTAACATTTTATCAATTTAGGTGTACTTGACAATGACTCTTATGAGGGTTAATATACAACAGAAACTTTTTGGTAAAAAAGTGTTAGTTATAACTGAAATATAGCTTTTTATAAGTTATAGGAAGATACATTTAGGTAAGATTTTTAGTAAGCTGGTTTTCCGCACTTAGATTGAGTTGATCATCTATTCGTAATATATCGGTAGGGGAAACTGTATCTAAGTTATAATGTTTGGGTTGAATATATACTCGTATATTACGAGTCTTTTTTAATGAAATGGGGATCTACATGAGTAAAAATTTAAAAAAAGAGTAATACATATTTGGCCTTTGGTTGTTTATGATGTCATTGTTTATATTATTGCTTCGATATTATTACTATGGATATATGGAGGTAATGGTAATTTAACAAACATGGGTTCTTTACAATTATCTATAATAGGATTTGTTTGTATATTTATTTGTCGAATGATAGGTAATATATACGGACAGATTTGGCGTTATGGCGGTATTCAAGGCTATATTCGCTTGATTTTCTCGGATGCAATAGCGTTTATTGTGTTAATTATTTTACAAACTACATTACAAGTTGAAAGAATATCCTTTGATCGTGCATTAAGCTTAGTTTGTGTTAATTTATTAGGGGCAATTAGTATTCGTATGATTTACCGTTATGCGTATCTATATAGTAATAATGAAACATCAAAGGGTAAATTTTTAAGTAAGTTATTATATAGTTTTTTCTGGATTAACTACGGGATCCGATAAAGAAGTTCAAAAAAATTAAGATTGCGATTATTGGTCTAATAATGTCTTTGGAACAAATGAAAAACTTAATTGAACTATGTGAAAAATACAATGTACAACGACAATTTATGATGGTATCTACTGATAAAAAAAGTAAATACAACAAATGTAATGGGCGCTACTAAGCGTATGTGTGAAATGATTTACAGTCTGCAAAGTATGTATGGACATGTGAAATACAGTGCAACACGCTTTGGAAATGTTTTAGGAAGTGCAAAGGAAGTGTTATTCCATTATTTAAAAGACAAATTGCATTATTTAAAGACAAATTGCCAGGACCAGTTACATTAACGGATAAGAGAATCATTCGTTATTTCATGACTATTCTAGAAGCTAGTCAATTAGTTTTACAATCAGGTGCTATGGCCAATAATGGAGAACTATTTGTATTAGACATGGGACAACCAGTAAAGATTCTAGACTTAGCAGAAAACATGATTAAACTGTCTGGAGCACATGATATTGAAATTGTTGAAACAGGATTACGTCCTGGAGAAAAATTATTTGAGGAACTCTTAATTAAGAGTGATACACTAACAAAAACAGACAACGATTTGATCTTCATTGAAAAGGATACACCACTTTCTAAAGAAGAAATAAATGAAAAACTTCAAGTACTTAAAAAGCCATTGAAAACGAAGATGACAATGATGCTAGAGAAGCATTAAGAAGTGTTGTACCAACATTTAGAAGACCAGAAGAAATAAATAAGCAAGTCGCTTAGAGGAGGATAAAGAGTTTATGATGAATATACCATTTTCACCACCAGATATTTCAGAAGAAGAAGTAAAAGAGGTTACGGAAGCCTTGAAATCTGGTTGGATTACTACAGGGCCAAAAACAAAGCAGTTAGAAAAAGAAGTTGAATTTTGTGGAGTAAATCGAGCCGTATGTCTTAATTCACAAACAAGCATGTCTTTGAAATGACATTGAGATTATTGGGGGTAGGACCTGGTGATGAAGTAATTACTAGTGCGTATACATACACGGCAAGCGCTTCTGTTGTATGTCATGTTGGAGCTAAATTAGTTTTAATTGACACACAAGAAGACTCATTAGAAATGGATTATGAACAATTAGAAAATGCGATTACTGAAAAGACAAAGGTAATCATTCCTGTGGATCTTGGGGAGTTCCATGTGATTATGATCGTATTTTCTCTATTGTAGGAAAGAAAAAGGATTTATTTAATCCTACAAATGATATTCAAAAAGCGATTGGTAGAGTCATTGTTATGGCAGATGCAACTCATGCCTTTGGTGCAACTTGGCATAATAAACCAGTAGGTAGTATTGCAGACTTCTCTAACTTTAGTTTTCATGCAGTTAAAAACTTTACGACAAAGAGAAGGTGGAGCTGTAACATGGAAAGATATTGAAGGTATTGATAATGAAGATATCTATAAGAAATATCAATTATTATCATTACATGGGCAATCTAAAGATGCATTAGCTAAGACTCAATTAGGAGCTTGGGAATATGATATTGTAGGTCCTTGGTACAAATGTAACATGACAGATGTTGTTGCAGGTATTGGATTAGCACAAATGAGAAGATATAAGGGAATGTTAGAAAGAAGAAAAGAGATTATTCAAAAGTATGATGCTGCATTCAAACCATTGGGTGTTGAAGTATTAAATCATTATACGGATGAACATCAATCTTCTGGACATTTGTATATCACAAGAATTCCTAATATTTCATTGGAACAGCGTAATGAAATTATTATTAAAATGGCCGAGCAGGGTATTGCCACAAATGTTCATTATAAGCCACTTCCAATGATGACTGCCTATAAAAACTTAGGATTTGATATCAAAGATTATCCAAATGCATATAAGCAGTTTGAAAATGAAATCACTCTTCCTTTGTATACAAAGTTAACAGATGAAGAAGTGGATTATATTATTGAAAACTATTGTAATGTGATTAATAAGGTGAAAAATTAATGCTTAAGAATTGGAATGAATTGCCTGAGTATATGCGGACAGATGAAGTTCGTCCTTATTATGATTTATTACAAAGAAAAAAAAAATTAAGCTTATTTTTTAAGAGAGTATTTGATATTGTGGTTTCTTTAATCATGATCATTCTTTGTTCACCAATTCTATTGATTATTTCAATATTGATTGTGAAAGATTCTAAAGGTGGTGTTTTCTATAGACAAGAAAGAGTTACGCAGTATGGTAGAGTCTTTAGAATCTTTAAGTTTAGAACAATGGTGCAAAATGCGGATCAAATTGGAACACAGGTAACCGTATCAAATGATTCAAGAATTACAAAGATTGGAAGTAAACTAAGAGATTGTAGATTAGATGAATTACCACAATTATTCAATATCTTTTTAGGTGATATGACATTTGTGGGAACACGACCAGAAAGTGTTCATTATGTTAAGAGTTATACAAATGAAATGTATGCAACCTTATTGCTTCCTGCCGGAGTAACATCAGAGGCTAGCATTGAATATAAAGATGAAGCTGATTTACTAGATCAAGCAGATGATGTAGACAGTGTATATATCAATGAGGTATTGCCAGAAAAAATGAAGTATAACTTGAATAGTATAAAAGAATTTAGTTTCTTTAAAGAAATCGCAACAATGTTTAAAACAGTGTTTGCGGTGTTGAGGTAGGAATAAATATGGTAGATGGGTTAGTATCAGTAATTATGCCTTCGTGGAATACTGGAAAATTCATAGCGGAATCAATTCAATCTGTAATTGATCAGACATATGAAAACTGGGAGTTAATTATCGTTGATGATTGTTCAACAGATAATACTGATGAAGTAGTCGCAAAATTTACAGATAAAAAGTATTAGATATTTAAAGAATGAAAAAAATAGTGGTGCAAAGCACTCAGTAGAAACAGAGCTTTAAGAGAAGCTAGAGGCGAATGGATTGCATTTCTTGATTCCGATGATTTATGGAATCCAGATAAGCTTGAACATCAAATCAATTTTATGAATAAACATGGATATACACTTTCGTATACTGAATATGAAAAAATTGATGAAGAATCTAAACCATTAAGAATATATGTATCAGGACCAGAGAAAGTAAATAGGCATAAAATGTATAATTATGATTATATTGGTCAATTAACGATGATGTATAGTGCAAAAAAATTTGGATTGATCCAAATTAAAGATATCAAAAAGAATAATGACTATGCGATAAGACTTCAGTTGTATAAAAAAGGCAGATACGTGCGCATATCTTTTAAAGGAAAACTTGGCCAAATATAGAGTAAGAAAAGTAAGTATTAGTCATGATAAGTTTAGAAAAAAAAAGTTTAAAAGTCATTATGATTTATTCCATATGTGTGATCAAAAGCCATCTGTTGTAGCGGCATGGTACACTTGTTGGAATATGTTTTACGGAGTATTGAAGAAAAAAATGTTTGAATGTAATTATAAAAAGGAGTTTTGATGAAAATGAAAAATATACTTGTACTTGTCCAAAATTATCCAAATAATAATGGTGGTGTCGCTTTGATGTATGTACATGTAAGAAATAAATATTACTCTCAAAGCACAATATTAATGTGACTGTTCTAAATTTTTCGTCAGAACAAAATTATATTATTGATGGAATAAATGTAATTACTGAAAAAACATATATACAACAACAAAAAAAATATGATATTGTTGTTTCACATCCGCAAATATTCGTAATCACTATCGTTTTTTAGTTAATAATGCCAATGATTTTAATAGGATGATTTTTTTCTTTCATGGACATGAAGTTTTGAAAATTAATAAAGTATATCCGAAACCTTATGATTATATGAGAAAAAATAGTTTTATTAAAATATTTGCTCAAAATATATATGATAATTTTAAATTAGCAGTATGGCATAGTTACTTTAAAAAGATCGCATATAAAACAGATTTTATATTTGTAAGTAATTGGTTATATAATGAATTCAAAACTTTCACTAAACTTTCGGAAGACGATTTACATGGAAATGTACATATTATAAATAATAGTGTTGGTAAAGTATTCGAAGATAATTCATATAATTTTGATATCGAAAAAAAATATGATTTTATCACAATTAGAAGTTATATGGATGACTCCAAATATTGTGTTGATTTGGTTAATGATTTAGCAATAAAGTATCCTGAATATACATTTCTTGTAATAGGCCGAGGAAAATTTTATGAAGTACATGATATTCCTTCAAATATAGTTTGGTTGGATAAATTTTTGAGTCATGAAGAAATTATGGATTATATAAATGAAAGTAAATGTGGACTATTATTGACGAGAGAAGATACTCAGGGAGTAATGACATGCGAATTAGCTGAATATGGTATTCCTGTAATTACTTCAAATATTGATGTTTGTAAAAGAAATTTGTAGTGACCTAACCAATGTTAGAATGGTTCCAAATATAATCAGTAAAATTGATTTAGTTTCTGTATTTAGAGATTTATTAGATAAAGTGCCTTATAAAAAACAAAGTAAATTTAGTTATGAAAATACGGTGAAGTTAGAGGAAAACTTAATTAAATCATAATGATTTGATTAAGTTTTTTTGAAAAAAATTTTTAAATTTCTTAGTATAATTAGTTTAGAAAAGTAAATAATATTTCCTAGAAAGAGTAGGTTTTGAATGGTATATAAATCAAATAATATGAAATTTATTGATAGATTTAAGGTGTTATCGTATATAATTGTTATATATTTTTTTCTTAATAGAATGATATCAATGAATATTTTGGGTAATATATCTGTTCTAACACAATTATATGTGTTGATTTCTGAATTATTTACGTTATGGTATACATTTAAATGGATTAGCAATTATGTCATAAATAAAAAAATGCATTTATATGATGTAAGTTATATTATCGGAGTGATTATTTATTTTATTCTTTTGTTTATAATAACATATATAAATGATGGAAATATACGTAGAATTTTTATGACGACTTACCCTATTATAGGAACACTATGTTTTTTAGATTTAGAATCAAAGAAATATAAGAAAGAGTTATTATATGCGTTATATTATTTTTTTTATATAATTATAGTAATTAATTTTATTGATATGTTGTTTGTGAAACATGTATTGAGTAACATTGTTTTAGATTTTTGATCTCAGGAAGGAATCAAATTGGTATAATTCTTGCAGTCGCAATTTCCTGTACATTAGCGTTTTATGAAGATAATAAAGATTCAATGAGCAATATTAATCATTTGCTTATTGTTATCCTGAATATTATGATTTTTGTTACAGGAATTCTTGCTAAGTCGGCGACAACACTTGTTGTAATTACGATAATTTACCTTGTTTATTTTTTTAAGTTATATAAAAAAAAGAAAATTCAGTTTAAACCCTTATAGAGTACTATTTGCTTACATCGCTGTATGGATTGCATTGATTGTTCTTAGAATGCAATATTTAGTGTCAGATTTAATTGTTAATATTTTACATAAAGATTTAACTTTATCGCATAGAACTATTTTATGGGACGAAGCCTTAAGGTTAATAAGAATAAAGCCAATAACAGGCTATGGAATGTCGAATTCAGTTAATGTTTTTACTGTAAATCATGATTATACTGGAGGTAATAATATTGTTTATTCGACTTTAAGTGCACATAATGAAATATTGCAAATTTTATACTATGGAGGAGTAGTTTTAATCTCATTTCTTATAGTCTTATATTTTATTTGTTGCTCAAGTAAAAAAGAAGATTAAATGACAAATTTATTTTGTTTTACTTATCAGTAATTGCAATACTTATTGTATGGTTATCAGAGTACCAGGTGAATATGCGCTCTTCTTTACATTAGGATTATGCTTTTATTCTAATAGATTTAATCAGGAGGGAATTTATGAATGAAGATTTGATATCAGTGGTGATACCAGTTTATAACGTTGAAAAGTATTTGAAGAATTGTGTTAATTCAGTTATAAATCAAAACTACAAAAATTTAGAGATTATACTTGTGGATGATGGATCTCTTGATAATTCACCAATTATTTGTGAAAATTTAAAAAAATTGATAATAGGATAAATGTTATTCATAAAAAAAATGGTGGATTATCTGATGCAAGAAACGCGGGTATAAACGTGGCAAAAGGAAAATACATAACTTTTATTGATAGTGATGATTTTGTTTTTCCACATATGATACAAGATTTATATAATTTATGTGTTATGTATCAAGCAGATTTTTCAATGTGTCAATTAATACGTTGCAAAGAAGAAGATACTCTTGAAAATATTAAAATAAAACAAATAAAAGAAAAAATATTTGAAGGTCAAAACAAAATGGAAGCATACTTAAAAAATGATGAAATTGATACAACAACTTGGAAAAAATTATATAGTATAGATTTGTTTAAAAGTATGCGATTTCCAAAAAAATAAATTACATGAAGATGCGTTCACAACGTATAAATTGGTTGATGAAGCCAAAAAAATTGTAATAACAAATAAAATTGGTTATGTATATAGATTTAATTCAATAGTATTATGAATACTAAATTTACTGTTAAGAATTTAGATATAATCACAGCAAAAACAGAACAATTGAAATTAATCCAATCAAAATATCCATGGTTATTGAAATATGGTTATTCGGAATTAATATATGCTTGTAGTATGTGCTTAATGAAAATGACTATTGCAAAATTTTATGATAATGAGATAGAGCACTATATTCAAAATTTATATAGAGAATATACTAAATATTATTTAACTACAAAGAAAGTAAGTTTTAATGGTAAATTGTTAGCAATAAATGCATATTTTGATACAAAAATTGCACGAATGATTATAAGTAAATTACATAGAAAGTAGAAACATGACTAAGAAATCAATAAAAGATATAATTAAAAATCATTTACAAAATAACATTAATAAGAAAAATAGAAAACGTTTATATAATATGAAACCGACTATTATTGCAAGTAATTGTACTGGAGGTTTTATTTATCATTGGTTAGGATTACAATTTCAAAGTCCTTTTATTAATCTATATATGACGCCGGATGATTTTTTTAAAAGCTCTAGAAAATTTCGAAATTTTTATCAATACACCAATAAAAAGATTTATAAACAGTACGTATGATTATCCGGTTGGAATTGGAGCTTTTAATACAAAGATACATTTTATGCATTATAATACATTTGATGAAGCAATAAAAAAGTGGGAAGAAAGAAAAAAACGTATAGATATCGAAAATATGTGTGTTATCTTATCAAATTGGGGGGAAAGAATTGATCAATTAGAGCGTTTTGAAAAATTACCTTTTAAAACTAAAGTTGTATTTACGGATAAAGAATATCCAAAATATCAAAGTTCTTTTTATTTGCATGGATATAGTTGTTCGAATGGTAAGAATGGCAATGTATATGCTACTCAAAGAATATCAGGAAAAAGATTTATTGATCAATTTGATTATGTACAAATGTTAAATAGTATTATAGAAAAGGAGTAATTAGTGAATAAGATTGAAAGAAAAAATACCTAAAATCATTCATTATTGTTGGTTTGGTGGTAATGAATTAACTGAATTAGCTAAGAAATGTATTAGCTCGTGGAAAAAATATTGTCCAGAATATAAAATTATTGAATGGAATGAAAAGAATTTTAATGTTAATTATAATGAATATGTAAAAAGAAGCATATCAATCCAGAAAATGGGCGTTTGTTAGTGATGTTGCACGGTTATATGCATTGGTGAATTATGGTGGTATATACTTGGATACTGATGTAGAAATAATTAAACCAATCGATGATTTATTATGCAATGAAGCATTCGTTGGTTTTGAGAATGAAACAAAAATACAAACAAATTGTATTAGCTTGTGGTAAAAAAAAAAATGATTTGTTTATTGAATTTTTGAATGATTATAAAAATTTACATTTTATTAGAAAGGATGGCAGTTTTGACTTAACAACAAATGTTGTAAGAATAACGAATATTTGTGAAAACTATGGTTTAAAATTGAATAATTGTATTCAAAATATAAATGGATTGACTGTTTTACCAAAAGATTATCTATGTCCAAAAGATTATTTGACAAATCACATTTCAATAACAAATAACACGTATGTTATACACCATTTTGAAAGTTCTTGGCATAGTGAAGAACAAATATATGCAACACGTTTAGAAAAAAAAATTTCATTTTTATGGAGGAAGCTATCTTGCAAAACTTTTAAGTATAATTCATTATAGAGGGATTATATGTGCATTAAAAAGAAGGTTGTGGTTGGCTTAAAAGAAGAAGTGAATAAAAAACATTAGAATAGAATTACATTATTATAAATAGTCTAATATTCGATTTTACTATTTTATGTTAAGAATTAAAAAATATATATTAATGAGGATTACTTTATGAAAATTGGTATAATGACTTGGTTTCAATACCATAACTATGGAACTTCATTACAAGTTGTGGCAATGAACAAGGTTTAATAAAAAAAATAGGACACAGAAACGAGTGTTATAAATTATGAGGATACAAATTCTCCGATATTTTTACATAAAAACAATATCTTACATGATGGATATATAGAATTAAAAAAAAGAATTAAGACACATCCATACCATAGATATGAAGAAACAAAAAAGAGAAGAAAAATTCGATCAATTTTTAAATGATAATTTGAATTTTACAGAAAAAGTTACTTTATTACCTGAATTTAAAAAATTGAATAATGATTTTGATGCATTTGTATGTGGTAGCGATCAAATATGGTCTCCATCTTTTTTCAATCCTAGATATTTTTTAGATTTTGTAAATGAAAATCACAGAAAAATTGCATATGCACCGAGTTTGGGAACAAATAAAATTGATGATCAAATAACAAAAGCACAAATTACTAAGTATACAAAAAGATTTGAATATATCTCTACTAGAGAAAAAATTGGATCAAAAATAATTAGTGAACTAATTGGAAGACCTGTTGAAACTGTACTTGATCCTACATTTTTATTAACTGCAAGGGATTGGGAAGATATAGCAAGTAATTTTTTTCAGATAATTACTCTCCATACATGTTAGTATATATGCTTGGTACTAATGAGGAATACTGGTCAAATATTTATAAAATGGCTAAACAACTTAATTTACAAGTAAAAAGTCATTCCTGTTTTCTTTAAAGATTTAAAGAGAGAAGGATGTATTAAAGAGCCAATAGGACCAAATGATTTTTTATCATTAATAAAAAAATTCTGATTTTGTATGTACAGATTCATTTCATGGACTCATTTTTTCAATAAATTTTAAGAAAGAATTTATTATTTTTGAAAGATTTAAATCAAATGATCAAACTAATCAGAATTCAAGGATATATAACTCGTTAGATATGTTTGGCCTAAAAAATCGACTTTATGTAGATGTTAATAATGAATATAAAAAAATTGATTATTCCAAAGTTGAATCTATACTAAATGTAGAAAGAAATAAGTCGATGAATTATTTAATAGAATCGTTAAATAATGTTTATAAAAATAAGAAAAGTATGCAAAAAATAATATTTCTTGTATGGATGTGATGTGTTGTGGTTGTGGTGCTTGTGAAGTTGTATGTCCAACTAAAGCTATTTCTATTGAAATGAATAGCTATGGATTTTATAAATCTAATTTAGATGTGAACAAATGCGTTTCATGTGGGAAATGTATTAATGTTTGTCCATATAATAATTTGAAAAGTTGCGTAGAATTAAAAAATTCTAAATTGTATTCATATTGTGATAATGATAAAAAAGTCTTAGAGAAATCTTCAAGTGGTGGACTAGCTTATAGATTATCAAATAATGCTATTTTAAATGGATATAGTGTATATGGTTGTAGTTTCGAATCGTCAGAGCATAAGGCAAAACACATAATAATAAATACTATTGATAAAATCGAATTACTACAAGGTAGTAAGTATATGCAAAGTGATTTTTCTACAAATCTTTTAAATTTACATAATCTGAAATCGCCTTGTATTGTGATAGGAACACCTTGTCAAATTCTTTGGTGCAAAGAGTATATTGAAAAATTCAGATAGTACAATTTTTATAGATTTAATTTGTCATGGAGTTCCTTCATATAATTTATATAAAAAAATATTTGGCATATTTAAAAGATGAAGGATTTGAAATCAATGATGAATTATATACTATATTTAGACTAAAAACAAAAGGCTGGAGAAAAAAATATATATTTAATACTGATGGTATTCACACATATTGTAAAAGTCAAAATAAAGATCCTTACTACATAGCATTCGAACATGGATTTTGTTATTCAAAAGATTGTTTTGAGTGTCCTTGGCGAGATAAAAGCATGGCAGACATAAGATTAGGCGATTATTGGCATGATAAATATAAAAACAACAAATCAGGAGTTAGTATGGTTGTAACTTTCAAAAAAAAGGTGAAGATTATTTAAATGCTAACATTAATAATTTAAAAAACGAACCAATTAATGATTACTACGAGTGTCAACAAATTAAGAATAAAAGGTTACCTGTGTTTTGGGATAATTTACAAGATGATTTGGCTAGAGATTTTAGTTTAAGTTATATTATAGATAAATATTTTCTCCCATTTGAGAATAGAAAAAAAAAATAAGAAAAGTGTTACAAGCACTTAAAGGATTTAGAAGATGAGTAAAAAAAGTAAATATAAAGAATTATCGCTTAATACATTTTTTTTACTATTAGTAGTTTTGGCTCAAAGTTAATTTCATTTTTATTGGTTCCTTTGTATACATATACTCTCAGTACACAGGACTATGGAACCGTAGATTTATTAAATACTACTATTCAATTACTTATTCCATTTTTAACTGTTAACATTCAGGATGCAGTTTTAAGATTTTCACTAGACTCGGATTATGAAAAAAAAGATGAAGTAATAGGCGTAGGCATTAAAATAACATTTATTAGTAGTATATTATTAGCAATAATATTGTACGTTTTTTGAAAGTATAGATTATATACCTATCGACAATAAATATCTACTATATTTGTTGTTTAGTTATGTTTTCGGTTCATTATTTAATATTTTTCTATGTATTTAAAGGCAAAAAATAAAATTAAAATATTAACGTTTGGTGGTATTTTAAATACATTTATTACTTGTATTTTGAATGTTTTCTTATTATTATGGCTAAAAAAAAGGTGTTACCGGCTATTTATTAGCTAATCTATCAGGTCTTATGATTACTGTACTCTTTTTATTGATTATTGGTGAAATATATAAGGATGTCAAATTTAATAGTTCTAAATCTTTATGTAGATTAATGGTTATATATAGTTTTCCTTTAGTACTAAATTCGTTAGCTTGGTGGATTAATAATGCTAGTGATCGTTATATTTTAACATATTTTTGCGGAGCTTCTTTAAATGGTGTATATTCAGTGGCTTATAAAATACCCACTATATTATCCACTATTCAGAACATTTTTTTATAATGCCTGGTCTATTTCGGCAAATTTATAACAGAATTTGATAAAAATGATAAAGATGGTTTCATGGGGAATATATATACGATGTATAGTTGTATGTCTATTTTAGGTTGCTCTATTTTATTAATAGGAAATTTTTATATAGCTCAATTATTGTATTCTAAAGATTTTTTTTGAGGCGTGGAATTATGTTCCGCCTTTGCTTATTGGTACGGTATTTAATGGTTTAGCCTTGATTGAAGGATGTATTTTTACTCTTTGCAAAAAAAAGCTGACGTTACAAAAACTACTATTTACGGTGCATTAGTAAATACTTTCTTTAATTTTATCTTAATTCCATATTGTGGAGCATACGGAGCGACTTTTTGCTACAATGATAGGTTATTTTACTACATGGTTTATAAGGTCTATAAATTTAAAATCAATAATTCAGATGAAAGTAAATTGGAAATATCAGATATTAATAATTATTCTATTATTTCTTCAATTAATTCCATCGCTTATAAGAAAAGTATACTGGATACAAATACCTATTATGATTTTACTTATTTGTTTTCAAAGTAATTATTTAAAAAGATTTATGAAGATATTTAAAAATAAAGATATAAAATAAAATATTCTTGGCTTAACAGATATATTGTTGAATTTTTAATATAGCGACATTAATGATGTCTATTTAAGATTTATTGTATAGGTGTAAACGAAAGATAGAACACACTTATGACGAGAACTTCAAAATATTTAAGCCAAGATACAATTGTTGCTTTACAAGCTTTTCAAATCGAAAAGATTGATCGTGAAATCACTGACTATTTAGATACAAACAGTAAAATGAATACTTATCATTTTGAATATTGTCCTAAATGTAGATGTTATCATCCTCATTTGGTTAAGAGCGGTTTTGCCAACTCTGGTAAGCAAATGCTTCGTTGTAAAGAATGCGGAAAACGTTTTGTTGTGGAACGCGGTCGCCTTTTTTTTTATTCTCACCAAGATCAATCCAAGTGGAATGAACTTATCCTGGATACATTGAATGGTGTATCTTTTAAAGAAACAGCTGCTAAAATCAATGTGAATGAACGTAATGTTTTTAATATGCGCCATAAACTATTGGTTATTCTAGGTACTGAGGAATGTCCCATACACAGTAGGTAATGAAGTTGAGATGGTTGAAAAGTATACTCCATACAATCATTAAGGAACTAAGATTGATGGAGTAGAACCTAAACATCGTGGAACACCTGCTACAAAAAAGAGGCTTTTCTAATCAGCAGATATGTATCATCACAAAGCAATACAGAGATTTGGTCATACAATTGCCAGAACATTAAATTATGGCAAGCCATCCTCAATTGATCTATTATTGCAATCGTGAAGAGATTAGAGTTAATAGCTTTGATGATATCATGGAAAAATGTTAAAATAATTAGCATATTGATGGAGTTACACTAGGTGTAGGCAACAACAATTTTTAATGCCCATGTGGAAGTGGAAAGAAATTAAAGAAATGCAGTTGTGGTCGAGGTATTTTTGATTAACTAGCCTTTGACATTTCTATGACAATACTGATTATTTTGTACATATAAAATCGGAAGGAGGATCAACTCATCGACACAATACTTAATCTGACAGAAATGTTGGACAATTTTGGAATAAAATTGACTGCAAAAGCAGTGATTTTGTTGTTGATAGTAGTAGGAATTACGAGAGTCGTTTATAGGGACAAGTATATAACTTACTTGCTTCATAGTAGAAATCGTGGAGGATTTATATTTGCATTTCTATATGCAAAGAATAAATTTGATTTTGTCACGTTATAATTTGTTATCGACAATTTCAACATATGTTCTATTAGTAATGGACATTGCATTTGTAGCTTATTGTAGTTACTTAGTAAAGCATTCTTCGTTTTTTTTTGCTGGACATATTCTGAAAATATATGAGCAACATTTTTATGATGGAAGAGCCTCTGAGTATATACATTTTTTTGATAAAAGGCCATGGTATATCTCTGAAAAAGGGGATATTATTGAGTATCGTCGGCTTCAAGCAATGTATCTGTCTACAACAGGTGATGTGCTAGGTGCATATCGTGCTGTCGAATCTATTCCGAAGAATTGGTTTTATGAAGATGAGTTCTGCATTTCACCATCGTAAAAGCTATGTTACTCTGGAATATGGGTGATTTTCATACAAAGAAAGAGGCTGTTAGAAGATGAAAAAAATTTAACCTGAAGCCTGAAAAAATACATGTTGAGATCATTTGTAGCTGATTATGGTGGAGATTTTGAAATGGCTTATAGTGAAATGAAACACGCATTATCCTTATGTGCAGATAATGACGTTTCAGATGAGATTAAAGTCCAAATATATTACAATTTTGGTCGTATAGAAACCATTTGTGGAAATCAACAAGACGCTCTTTATTATTTGGAGTATTCTTGCCGTCTTGCAAAGAAACTTAAGTCACATAGACTGGATTTTGTACATATCTGTTTTTCGACATGCATATTCCAAATGGCTTTAGACCCGCAAGATAAGGAAAAGTGTGAGAGGTATATAAATGAATATCGTGGATTAATTGCATCAGATTCTATGGATAATCTAATCGAGTTCAATAATTGTTTGGTTAACTATTATCGACAAATTAACGATAAAGAGTCCGCATACAAGTGTATTAAAAATGGTTATTATCAGATTATCGATAAGATTAAAACAGATAAGCAGAAGGCTCTTTACCAGGTATCTACATTTCGAATGCTTATGAACGGAAAATTTGTACACGATTGGTTTGATAAGGATATCGAAAAATCATATAAGAGTTACAAGCATTTACAGCCTAGAGAAAAGTTGATTGTTGCCAAGGAATTCATGGGAGTTTTTAAAGAACCAGACTATTTCTCCGTTCGAGATAAAACTCCCTACAGAAAAATATCAGATTGGATAAACAAATATTATAAAAATCAAGCCCTTGTGGATATTGATATGTGTATTGAGGAGTTGGATCCACATGAGATTTTCTTAAGAGGCCGTCTGATGCAAGATAAGTGGGGATTTTGAAATATTCAGAGAAAAGTAAACACATAGAAAAAAAAGCAAACAAAAATATCTGGATTTATATAAGACATGGAAAGATGCCGGATTCATGATTGAATCGATAAATACATTAATGATATTAGCTGATGAATGCACCTCTGCATATAATGTGAAAGTTAGGTTCAATCCGTGGATGCCACTAATGTTGTACCAAGATGTGATTGATAGTATACAGAATCCTCCTGAACCAGTTCTAATGGACAATGGAATTGAGCTGATATATCCTATGTTTATGCCAAGTGTTTTTGAGATAATACCAACTAATGATAAGGTTTTAACCGACACTCTCGCTATCATTATGCCAGAAGTAGAAGGTTGGAATAATCATCCAGCTAAATACGAGTTTGCACTTCATTTAGCACATTTTTGATGGCATTGGATAGAAGAGAAGAAGCTAAAACATTTTTTGAGATTTTTTTGCGAATGTAAGTTGTCTTTGAATCATTATGCGCCATGGGTTCGAGAAGAGTATTACAGAATGTCTCAAGAACTAGGAAATAGGGCTAATTGAGAAATACAGATATGATTTATGAATGTAGAACTATTTGTTTGAGAGGAGGAACTTGTAGTGTCAGATATAAAGCAACAGAATGCCGTCTCGGTTGAGTTTGAGGATTATTCTCAGAGTGCCAACACGCTATTTCATTTTGTAAAGGAGCCTACATATTTAAAAGATATACTAACAGATAAGGCATTGAAACCGAGGTATTGCAGAGAAGATATTAGATATCTAAACCTAAAATCATGGGAAGATATTCTTATATTACAGAAATGCTTTTTGTGATATTCCTCTAGAGATGTTGACACGTAATACCCGCATTCAGATTATAGATCCATACGATTTAACAAAAGAAGATATTACAAGTATCGAGAAACAGAATTCTCATACAGATTTTTATGGAAAATTTGGAATTGGTTTTACGAAAACATGGGGTGAATCTAATCATTTGCAGCAGGTTCAGTATATCAATCAGGTATCGGAACTGTCCTTGGATATTAGGGAATGTTTAATTATCTGATGAATCAGAATGATGTTGCAGATGTGATTACAGAAGACTTCATATATAGACTGGCTTATTTAAAACCTCTCCGTGGAAGAATGTTAAGGGAATACGAGCTTCTTTGGTGGTGAAAAGAAAAATATAAGTATTCTTAAAAACTTTCATGATGAAAAGGAATGGAGATACATTCCTAATCGAAAGCAGTTGGTTGAGTATCGCCAAGTTATTGCGAATAGAAATATAGTCAATACATCCGATCTTTGTAAGATTGATGAATAATGTGATACAGGCAAGTAAGAAGGAACTTTGGCTTCCAATAGAATATGATTCAATTCGCTATTTGATTGTACCAACGGTGAAAGATAGAATGGATTTAATTGAATTTATTGTAAATTTACCATCGGAGAATTTTATTGAAAATGCTTTGAGATGCATAAGTATTTGCTTGTTAGCAAAATTATGGTTTTAGATGAGCTGAGGAAGGATGTGTAGTATGTCGAACAAATTAAAAGGAGATATTTTCAGATCAACAACCTCAGTATAGTTTAAATGTTAATTTCAAAGATGCAGAGCAGAGAAAGGCGTTTGTGGAATCTATAAAGAAGGTTTCAGATGTTGGTGAACCGGTTGCAGTAGAAGGACTATATACCATAGATGCAAAGGTAAAAGACGGGAATATTGCGCTTCCTATTCATGAGTCTATGAATGTGACAGACATGATGATATATCCGGATAAGGAGAATTTTGAAATAGAAACCTCGTTAGATTCAGGAGAAATAATTAATCTATACATGCAACGGTATCGAATCACTGAAGGTGTGGTTGTTGTTCTTAACCATAAGGATATACTGGATATTAAGTTGACTCATAGAGAAAATGATTTTACGTTAAACTATAATTTGCATCCAGAAAAAAGCCGATAGTATTGGCCAAATTATTGATGCTTATAAGCAGTTAGTTGCGTTCTTTAAGATTGTATTTACAAAAAAAAAAAAAATCTGGACGAAAATAGCCAGAAGCAGATAGTCCAGATTAAGGAAATGGTTACTGACTACAGAACGTGTCTTACAGATTTATCAACATTTAGAAAAATTAAATGAGGATTTGAATTTAGAAATAACACCACAGGATTTGGGTGATGATGTCTATGACATAGAGGAATTATATGCAGTTCTTTATGAAAAAAGGATTTTTTCGTGCATGCGGTAAGTTGAATGACTTTACACCGGAGTTGAAACTTCTTCCAGATGCAGAGCCAGAGGTGACAATCGGAAAGAAACTGGAATTAATAGGAATTTCGAAGTCAATATTTACTATTTGTAAAAAAAAAAATATTGATTTATATTTTGTAAAAGTTTTTATGAAGGCAGTCGTAAAAAGATATTATAGATAAAAAAAATAATATAAAAAACTAGTTCTAGGAAGCGACGATTCAGATCCGATGTTTATGGCATATTCCGTTTATCGTACAGAAGAAGATGCAAAAAGAGGTTTAGAAGATGTACAAAATAGGAAAAAGAAGAATATATGAATCTTTGTAACAATAGACGAGTATGTAAATGTTAGAGATAAATAATAAAATGAGTGGATATGAATGATAAAGGAGCAACACATGCGAATATTGTAACTGGAACACCAATTAAAAATAAAACCATTTTGGTAACTGGTGCCATCGGATTCATCGGTTCAAACTTAATTCTTGAACTAATTTGTACTCAGTCACTAAACCAATATCATCGGTATTGACGATATGATTGATTATTACGATGTGTCTATCAAAGAATACTGATTAACTCAGATAGAAAAAATAATAAAATCCTTTGATTCTACCTGGACCTGTATCAAAGGTTCCATCGCAGATTACACATTGATTGATGATATCTTTGCATCCATAAGCCGGCAATAGTAGTCAACTTAGCGACTCAGGAAGGTGTTCGTTATTCGATTACGAATCCAGATGCATATATTGAAAGTAATATGTTGGGTTTCTACAATATTTTAGAGGCTTGTAGAAATTATCCAGTAGAACATTTAGTATATGCTTCTAGTAGTAGTGTATATGGATCCAATAAAAAAAAGGTTCCTTATAGTACGAATGATAAGGTGGATAATTCTGTTAGTTTATATGCTTTGCAACTAAGAAGAGTAATGAGCTAATGGCGCATGCATATTCTAAGCTATACAATATTCCTAGTACTGGACTAAGATTCTTTACTGTATATGGTCCTCTTTGGACGTCCAGACATGGCTTATTTTGGATTTACAAATAAACTAGTAAATGGAGATACGATTAAGATTTTTACTTATGGTAATTGTAAGCGTGACTTTACATATATAGATGATATTGTAGAAGGTGTTATTCGAGTTATGAATAAAGCACCAGAAAAGAAGAATGGTGAGGATGGTCTTCCTATTCCTCCATATGCTATTTACAATATTGGTAATAGTAATCCAGAAAACTTATTAGATTTTGTTCAGATTCTTTCTGAAAAATTAGTAAGAGCTGGTGTATTACCTGAAGATTATGATTTTGAGGCTCATAAAGAATTAGTGGCTATGCAACCAGGGGATGTACCAGTTACATATGCGGATACGAGTGCTTTAGAAAGAGACTTTGGATTTAAACCACATACTCCATTAAGAGAAGGCTTAAGAAAGTTTGCAGAGTGGTATAAAAAGAGTTTTATATGAAAGAAGACTAGTTCTTCTTTTTATTGAATGTAAATTGGTCGAATGGATCAGTTTATATTCAATAAAAAAATGAAATGAATTTTATTTTTAATTTGTAAATTAAGATACTCGTAATGAACGAAATTTTTGTGTAAGTGGGAATGGATGCTCAAAAAAGTTCATTTTGTATAAATGTGATTAAAAAACGACAAGGCTTTGTTAAAAAATATGTATTAAACAATTTAGTAGTTTTTTGGAGGGTATATGGAACGAATAATATTAGCATTTAATCTTATAAAGGATTATTTGGCTATTATTTATAAATATATAATTAGTAACAATTTGAATATTGATAAGGGAACGTTTTTTTACAATAATAATAGGCGAAGTAACCGTATATGGAGTTATATTAGCCTTCTATCAATTTTTAGCTTCATATAAATTTAATGAAAATTCTATCGATAGGTATTTGGGAATTAAAGTTATTGACTATTATATATATAAATATTTAGGGTTCTTTAATAGAATTATCTCTAGTAAAATATTTAAAGTTTGTATTGTTTTACATATTTTTTTATAAACCGTTTTTGTTAATATATGAAAATGTAATTGGCATTTCTATAATAAAAATTTTAAATTTCATTTGGTATTGTTTTTGCTATTTTTATTTTATATTATTTTTCAAAATTTTTATGGAATGTGCAAAATGTACATTAATTTTTAAAATGAATAATAATAAAGAGAGGATGAATAATATAATAAATGATATTAATGTAAGGCTTTTGAAAAATATAAAAGAGGAACAAAAAAATGGAATGGATGTTGATTTACTTGAATTACATCTTAGGCAATTGCGTGGTGGAATTCAAGAAGATAATAATATTGATCTGCAACGTCACTATAATAGCTTAATTAAATTGATTTTTAATTATTATATTCAAAAAAAAAGTAATGAGATTAATGATATTGAAAATGGCGGAATTATATCAAAAAATCAAATTGCATGGGTATATAATTTAGATCAAGAACTTTTTATTTTAAAAAACATTATAAATGAAAAATATTTTAATTTAGATGAACAAAATTCAAATATAATTATTGAATTTTATTTGGATTTAATTAGATTGAATCTTATGCGTATTAAACAGGAGGGATATATTCACATCAGATATACAATGCATGATGATTTACCTATGAATGTGGAAAAAAATAAGTTTTTTGATATAGTTGAATGGATAAAATTTTCAAAAAAAAATGTATCAAACAATACCTAATCAAATAAAACAAGATTTTATTAACGAACTATATAAAAAGAGTTTATATGAAATCGAAACTGAAAATTATTATGTGCAATTCTGTAGAGAATGCATCAGTGAATTACTTATAATTGAAATTGATGGTATATTTTTAGAAAAGAATGAATATAACGAATTTTTCGATATATTTGGTTCAGTAATTGAGAATGAATTTTTCAATGAAATTTATATTCGACGGATAGGTGAAAACTTTATTTCTCTTACTAAATTTGATGCAAAAAAAAAAATAGTAAATCAACTTAGTGAAAAGAATTGTACTTACCTATTTATTTATATAATTTCATATTACTCAATTAATAAACTTACAAATTGGAAATTTATTAATGTAAAATTATTGGAAAACCTATGGGAAAGACATATTAGTTTGCAAAATAATGCTACAGAAATTATAGAACAGATGAGAAAATCAAATATTGGGCATAAATTTACAAAGGAAATGTATTTTAAATTAGTTGAGTATATTAATTCGAATGTTAGTGACGAGTTATATAATAAAGTGAATAATGAAAAGATATTTGATGTATTTTATATTTGGATTATAAAAACTTGTGTTACCAATCAAAATAGTTTGGTATTACCATGGATTAAAAATTTAGAGATTGATGTTCAAATAGAAATATTTAACAAATTATTTGAACATGATGAATTAATGGAAAATGAAAATGTATATAATTGGATAGAATCTATGCGCTATGAATCTTTTTCCAATTTATATCCTATTCCAAAAAATTTAACAATAACACTTAGAACTCTTTTTTTAACAAATATATGTATTAAATCTATTTTGAAGTATGTACATGAAAAAGGTTGCTTATATCAATCTGCTTTTGGTGCATATTTGCTAGTTAAAATGTATGAAACACCTTGTGAAAATCAGGATGAAGTGAAAGAGATTGTAAAAGGTGCATTTATCAATAGTAACCAAGAAATAGATGATTATGTTAAGATGATTAAACAAGAATGTTATGCATGTAGGAGCAAATTAAATTATGTTCCAAAAGAAAAAATGAAAGAGTATTTTTGAACATTTTATAAATAATCACAAATTATATCTATTGGTGTAGTTTTGACATTATTTTTAAAAAGTTGACTTGGTAAGAAAATAGAGTCATACATCATTATACAATGTAACAGATGAATCATAGTATAATTAGTAGAGTAGAGTCGAAAAGTAGGAAGTAAATAAAAGAAAAGTCTTGGTAATAGATAAATGATAGCTTTATAAAGCTATGAATAGAAAACAATGTGCACTAAAAATAGTGAAAAATCACTATTTTTTAAAAATTTCAATTTTTAAATTTTTGCTTTCAACGACGCATCAAGGTGTAGGTTGATTCATGCAATGATAGTGAAGAATCCATTCTTTGCTCCATTGCGTAAATGCATCTTGTGTAAGCCGTAAGTATTTAATACTGCATTGTTGATTTTTTTCATTGCAGGTACGATCTTTGTATATAGATTTCCATTTAGGTGAACCATAGGAAATAGGCCCTTTAAATCTAGGCTCATTATCTTTGTCCTTAACATAAACAACTCTTCCATAGTCAGAAGTAGAGCATGTTTGTGCAAAAGGACAGGAATCAATAAGGTCAGTTTTCAAAGGACAGCGGTATTTCTTTCTGTAACGAGTATGGTCATATCCATCATAAGTCATGGTGTGATTGCAACTGCAGACGGGTATACCATCCGAATTGATAGATTCACCGGTTTTAGATTCCATCGATTTTCCTCGTTTATTATGATCAATCAAAGAAATGATATTCTTCTCTTGAAAAAACTAATAAATTGAGTTATTGTCAGAAGCGGAGTCTAGACACATGTATTTAGGTTTCAGATCCGGGTTGATATCCAGTATCTGATCCGTAGTCGAAACACGGGTCAAAGCATCATTTCGAGATGCTTTCTCCAAAGCGATAAAAACAGGCAGATCAATGTGTAGAGACGGGTTGTGAAAAGAGATATTGTAGAAAGTGAAGCCGAAAAAATACTGAGCAAGATCACTGTCCCAACCTATATCCGCATCCGGTGCAGAGAAACGATAGTTATTGTCAGGATTAAGAGCATCTTGAATTTTATGTCCATATCAGGAAGCGTGGATATGAAGGCATGAGCCATCACCAGAAAGAGTCGAATTGGCAGGTTCGATCAGGCCCATATCAAGAGAAGGAATAACGGCAATAGTGTTAAAAAGGGATTGTAAAGTTTATAACAAGCGGTCTCTATCGAACGCTGTACCGTTTCTGTATTTATCACAAATAGAAGAAGTGTCACCTTTGACAGGCTTATTTTTAAATTTTTTCTTAGTAATGAAAGATTGAGGACAATTAAAAGAGCCAATGAGATATTGAAGCAAAGAATCATTGACAAGATCATCACACCAAAGTTTGATAGAAGAATACTTAAGATGATTCATCAAGACGAAAGAACGAACTAAAAACCAGCAGGATCAGTAGCAGGTCTGCCTGTATGAGAATAAAGAGGAAACAAGATATTGGAAGCAAGAGAAATATCAAGTTTGCGCAATTTAGCTAAAAGCAGGACGATATTTAGATTTAAGAAGTTTTAACTGGGAAACATCAAGATGAGACTTGTGTATAGCCAAGAAATCGCGATACTCCCAAATAGTAGAAATATGGTTAAGCATAGAGTGACCTCCCTTCACCTTTTTAGAATACGAGCGGAGCGAGCCGAAAAAAAGTGAGAAAAAGTCAAGAAAAAAAGGCCAAAAAGTGGAGGGAAATAAAAAGAAGCTAATAAAAAAGAGCACTGTTTATCGGCTTCGAGAGTTTTCGACAGTACTCTTATTTATAAAGGGGTTTATTATATCTCCTGTTAAGTACGGGTTATTTTACTTTTTGCTTATATAAAATTGATTGTTTCTTAATTTAAATAATGTATATAGTTTCATAGTATAAATAAAATGAGATATAATTTTGAGAGGTAGTAGATATGCAAGATTATGAAATGAAAAAGGTATCGATTAATTCATTATTATTGTCAAATAATAATCCAAGGTTGGATGCTTCATTTGAAGAATATGAGGCTATGTTAAAAATGATTGGTAATCAGAAAGACAAATTGTGTGTGTTGGCTTCAGATATTGCAGAACATGGGTTAAATCCATTAGAAATAATTGGTGTCTATCCTTCAGACTTATATGATGGATTATATGTTGTCGGTGAAGGTAATAGAAGAGTAACTGCTTTGAAATTACTCAATAATCCAAGTATTTTGCAAGATATTAATCATTCATTATTTAGTAAATTTAAAAAATATCCAATAACAACATAGTTGATTTCAATATTGATGTCGCAGTTTTTAAAAATGAAAAGGAAATGCAACATTGGATTGAAATACGACATAAAGGAGAACAGAAAGGGAAAGGCTTATCTAAATGGGATTCTTTACAAAAGGCACGATATAATAAAAGGTTGAGTGGGTCAGATATTTTAATTGATTTTTTTTCGATTGGATGGAAAAAGAAAATATATTAACAAGATTTGAAATAAATAGTGTAACAAAAACTAATTTTGAAAGAATATTGCGTCCACATTATTTACCTTTTTTAAAGATTAATCGTAATAAAAATTATTGGATTTCCCCTTCGGATATAGAAATTTTCAAAGTACGGATGAGGGGCTGTACAGAAAAACTTAAGCGGTAAAAATGTTGGGGAGGTATATGATAATGCTAAAATCGCTTCCTTTTATGATAAGATATCTTTTGAGTTATATGGTGAATCTTGTGAAGCTATAATGAATAAGGAATTAGAAGATATTAAATCAAATAAAAATGATAATGAAGCTACTACCTTTGTTGAGGAAACTATATTTAGTACAGAAGAAAATGATTTAGAAAATCAATCTCAAAAATCAAATAAAACGAGAAGAAATAAAAAAGAAAGATTTATTTGAGGGATGTCAAACAATTATTCCATACAAATATAATATCCGTTCTAGTAATATGCGTATAAATCAAATTATAAGAGAATTGAAAGCTTTAGATGTTGATTTATATCCCAATGCATGTGGTACATTACTTAGAACTTTATTTGAATTATCAGCAAAATATTATATGGAACAATTAGACGGTCAGGAGCATACTGAAGATGAATTTCAACGTGTAATAAAAGATGCAGCAAATAAGCTTCGGAATAGTAATGATATTGATAACAGTCAACACTCTGCAATATGCAAAGATATTGACAATTTAAGAAAAGATTTTTAATGGATACATGCATAATACTGATGTATTTCCTAGTAGTGAGGGCTTGAAAAATTATTTTAAAAGTCATCATAAGTTTATTGAAGCTTGCTTACAAAAATAATAATAATGATTTTAAAAAGTAAAAGGAGTAATGCATATGGATGAGATATCGACAAAACAATATGGATATGAATCAAATAAAGAGGTTAAGTTTAGAAAATATAATGGTATATATATTAAAAATTTCCGATCACTTAAAAACTGTTATATTAAATTAGGTAGTAATTTAACTGTTTTATCAGGCAAGAATGGTACAATGAAATCCGCATTACTTGGATTAATAGCGCATCCATTTAATTCTCCAAATGATGCTAAAGATTTAGTTGGAACACCATTAAAAACTACAATTAGTAATGTTTTTTAAAATGAGTAAAATTTTTGATAATCAAAAATATGAATATTATCTAGATTTAGTAGACATTGATGGAAATCCCATTCATGAATATGTTTCAATGTATTATGTAAAGAACATATTAACAAAAGAGCCTGAACGTTTACGTGTTGTTGTTGGCAGAAAAAGAGGCAAAGGGGATGGAAATTTTAATCTAAATACTGCATATATTAATTTTAAGCGTCTATTTCCTATTATTGATACAGATTCTGTAGAAAAAACAGAAAATAATATGTTGCAAGAAGATAAGGATTTTATCAAAAATGCTTATTTAAAGATTTTTCAGAAAACAGATTATGATAATGCAACTTTAGTTAGTGATGACATGAATAAAGAAACATTTGCACCGTCAAATTCTAATTATAACTTTGAGGCTATTTCCTCTGGTGAAGATAATTTAGGACACATTTTATTAAAAATGTTGGCTTTTAAAAATTATTGTCAAGGGAGAGACTCTTTACAAGGAGTATTTTGCATTGATGAAGTTGAAGCTAGTTTACATCCAATTGCGCAAGATAATTTGATTGATTTTTTATTAGACTTTTCTAAAAATATAATATTCAAATTGTTGTTACTACACATTCTTTATCACTTATTAATCATGTTATTGAAAAACAAAATTTGATGAACAATGGAAAAGATAAAATTTGTTTAAATATGATAAGTACGAGATTTACAGATAATGGAGCATATAATATAATAACAAATCCTGATTACAATCAAGCGTATACTGAACTGACTCTAAAAGGCAAAAGTTCAAGTGCTAGAGAAAAGATTTTTGTGATTTTAGAAGATGATGTGGAGAAACAATTGTTTAATTTAGTTATTCGAAAACGTGAAGCAAAGAAATATATGAAAAGGATTAGTAATCTAACAAATTTTTCAAAAGGGAATTCGTTTACTTTTCTATCAAAATTAGCGAAAAATGCCGAGGAACTATTAAAAAATGCAATTATAATTTTTGATGCAGATGTTAAAGAAAATTTGGATAACTATAGAACAAGTGTATATAAAATGCCGAGTTTATACGGATTGTGTTTAGAAGCTGAAATTATTAAGTATATTGTTGAATTGCCAGGAGATGCAAATTTGTTTAGAGAATGTAATAAAGAAAAACAGTCTTTTATAAATGATTTTGCACAAAAAGATATTACAAATTTTGAAATTAGTTTTTTGGAACGTAATAGTAAAAGGTGTAAAATTGGAAAGATTCGGATAAAAATTTTTTAAAATATGTTCGAATTTATGTAAAGGAAAACAGAAATATATTTGATCCGTTTGAGAAGAGTATTTATAAAGATATTAATGAAAAATTTCATACAAAGATAATTGATACAATTTAACGAAAGGAGTAGTGATTGATATGATATCTAAATCGCCATTAAGATACCCAGGAGGAAAAGTCAAACTATATCCTTTTATGGAACAACTTATTAGACAAAATACAGTTGATCCTCCCATATATGTTGAACCCTTTGCAGGAGGTGCGGGTTTGGCTTTAGAATTATTGTTTAATGGGAATGTTGAACGCATAATGATTAATGATTTAGATCAAACAATTTATAGTTTTTGGTATTCCATTACTAATGAAGAGACATTTTATTTATTCATTAATAGGGTGAACGAAGTAGATATTAATATTAATGAATGGAAAATTCAAAAAAGATATATATATGCATCAGGATATACATAATAAACTTGAACTAGGATTTGCAACATTTTTTTTTTAAATCGTTGTAATCGCTCAGGTATTTTAAAAGCAGGGACCAATAGGTGGTCAAAAACAAAATGGTAATTATAGAATAGATTGTAGGTTTAATAAAGACAGATTGATTCCATTGTTAAGAAAAAATATATGATAATAGAAATAGAATAGATGTAACAAATTTAAATGCAGAGGAATTTATAGAATATATTGATATGAACTATGATAATTTATTTATATATTTAGATCCGCCATATGTTGATAAAGGGTATCAACTTTATAAAAATTCTTTTTACTAAAGAAGATCATGTATCACTTAGTAAAAAAATTAAAAAATTAAAAAATAAATGGTTTGTAACTTATGATAATACGGATTTAATTAAAGAGTTATATAGCGATTGTAAAACTGAAATATTTAATATACAATATAGTGCAGGTTCAAAGAGAGTTGAAAATGAAATTGCGGTTTATTCTGATTCCATAGATAATATTTTGGTTCCATAAATTTTATTAATTAAAAGATGTGTATTATTTTTTATTATTGAGCAAGTCGTATAAAGAATAGGTTCAATGTGAATTAATGTTGAATTATTTAAATTTGAAGTAAATAAAAAATTATGTACTTGAAAAAAAAGAGGACGTGTGATGTCCTTTTTAATATCTTTGTTTATTTAAAGGAAGGATGATGTTTTATGAAAATAGCAGTTGCAGGAACAGGATATGTAGGTTTGAGTATTGCTTGTTTATTATCTCAACATAATGAGGTAAAGGCAGTGGATATTATTAAGGAGAAGGTTGATTTAATTAATGCTAGAAAATCTCCTATTCAGGATGATTATATTGAGAAGTATTTAGTGAAAAGGATTTGAATTTAGAAGCAACATTAGATGCGGAGTATGCTTACTCTGATGCCGATTTTGTAGTAATTCTTTGCACCTACAAATTATGATAGTAAGAAGAATTTCTTTGATACAAGTGCAGTAGAGAGTGTTATTGAACTTGTATTGAAGTATAATCCTTCAAACTATTATGGTTATTAAGTCAACAATTCCAGTTGGATATACGGAAAGTGTACGAAAAAAATATAATACCCAAAATATCATATTTAGCCCTGAGTTTTTAAGGGAATCTAAAGCATTATATGATAACTTATATCCTTCAAGAATTATTGTAAGTACTGATGAGAATGATGAAAAGCTAGTTAAGGCAAGCCATACTTTTGCTTCTTTATTACAAGAAGGAGCTATTAAAGAGAATATTGATACTTTATTTATGGGATTTACGGAAGCAGAGGCAGTTAAGTTATTCGCTAATACGTATTTAGCTTTGCGTGTATCTTACTTTAATGAATTAGATACATATCTTTGAAATGAAAGGATTAAATACAAAAGATATTATTGAGGGTGTATGTTTAGATCCTAGAATTGGATCTCACTACAACAACCCTTCATTTGGTTATGGTGGTTATTGTTTACCTAAAGATACTAAACAATTATTGGCTAACTATCAGGATGTGCCTGAAAACTTAATTGAAGCGATTGTTGAATCAAATAGAACTCGTAAAGACTTTATTGCGGATCGAGTATTGAATATGGTGGATACTATGGATATGAGGATAATAATACGTATTCAGAAAGCGAAGAGCATGAAGTAGTTATTGGTGTTTATCGTTTAACTATGAAATCAAATAGTGATAACTTTAGACAGAGTTCTATTCAGGGTGTTATGAAGCGTATTAAGGCTAAGGGTGCTAAAGTGATTATTTATGAACCTACATTAAAGGATGGAGAAACATTCTTTGGTAGTAAAGTAGTTAATGATTTAGATGAATTTAAAGCTTTGAGTCAAGCAATTATCGCAAATCGTTATGATAATTGTTTAGATGATGTACAAGATAAAGTATATACTCGTGATTTGTTTAGAAGGGATTAATTAGTTTGTTAAATGAAAGCTAAAATAAATTTTTAGCTTTTTTTATCTTTGAATTAGTGAATTTATGCTATATTTATAGAGTATGTTTTATTGTGAGAAAGGGAGGCTTTTATGGTAAACAGTAGAATGGATCGTACACAGAGTGAAGTACGTGAAATGGAAGAGATTGATTTATTAGAATTATTTAGGGCTATATTAAAACATATTAAGTTGATTATTGTTTTATGTATATTGTTTGGTGTTGGTGGTTTCTTTGGAACAAAGTTATTAATTGCTCCAACGTATACGGCTAGTACATCAATTTATTTAACGCCACAGATTAGTGAGAGTGGTTCTTTGGATTATAATTCGCAGATGGCCAATAGTAAGTTGGTTACGAATGCAGTGAATTTATTAACGCAGAATAACATTATGTCTGAGGTAGCCAAGGATGTTGGATTAGAAAGTGCTGATAGTGTTAAAAAGCTTGTTAGTGTAACGAATGAATCAAATACAGAGATCATTACAATTTCAAAGCTACGACTAAAGATCCTAAATTATCTAAGGATATCGCAAATGATACAGTAAGTACTTTTATTCGTACAATGCAGAAGAATTTGAATGTTCGT